>Ga0315533_1000617_pt1 | contig 29680 bp, 29 predicted proteins | sample SalMarSW160130MG_FD_203081 | JGI IMG/M metagenome (GOLD analysis project Ga0315533, IMG submission 203081) | Salt marsh sediment microbial communities from the Plum Island Ecosystem LTER, Massachusetts, United States - Salt Marsh Sediment SW1601-30 ...
TGAACGACACCATCGGGCACTTTATCGGGGAGGTGCCCGCACTATTCTACGGCATCACCATTAGCGGGGCAGCGACCCTTCTCGGCCTCAATCATTTCTGTCCTCTGGGAAGATGAGCGGTTCTGCTAACGTCTTCAAAAACCTGACGCAAATGGTAAAATCTGACATTATATAGACGTCTCTTACTCCTCCAATGCATAGAGCGTATCATCCCTTGAGGGAACCGGATATCTTGCCCGCTGAGATCTCCTTTCTGGCAGGGTAAAGGGATCTTCCTCCAGTATATCCCCCATCTCCTCCTCGATCTTGTCCGGATCCTCTCCGGCTTCCATCCTCTCGATTGCCTCTTTCATGCCCTTTCCAAGGGGTACGCCGGCCATCTCGGACAGCCTTCGCATTACGTTCGCCGCCTGTCTTGGATCGTCTTCATCGATGGTATCGGCCTCCCTGGCGAGTGCACCCATTGCCTGTTCCATCTTCTGCTCATCAAAAGGAAGGGGCTCTTCCTTCTCGCCCTTCGAGGAATCCCGCAGAACCGAAAAGGTCGAAAGAAAGCGCTTGAGTGTCTCCTTCCTGCACCGAGGACAGAGGGGTTGCTTCGTGGTATTGATAGGTCTCGAGTAAAAGTTAAAGATGGTATTGCATCTCTTGCAGTAAAACTCATAGATTGGCATGTGGTACCCCTATCAATTCGAGGTAAAAATACTACCAGCAGGAAAGCCCCATGACAAGTAAAATGAGTATTGACAGGTGCAGAAAGAGCCGAAGGCTATAATTTGCGACAAGGATTGTGCTGTCCTCTACCTGATTGGTGTAGCAGAAATTGCTCACTTGTGGTAGAATCTTTGTAACTACGCAGGTAGATAGGTTGTCCTTCGACCATGCTCAGGATGGTGAGTCGTTCGACTTTGCTCACGACCATGAGCGCGTCGAATGGCTTGTCGAACCATAGGCTGAAGACTGTTAGGAAATAACGGGGATACGGCGCATTTGGAAGCCGTGTTTGCTGCGGGAAGCTCCTGTTTCTTCAATAAAATTTGGCACTAGTGCTCCTCTGATCACTTTAAGCCTTCAGTCTAAATCCCGCCGAAGGCGGGACTGACTACGTGAGTAGTCACAAATTTCTTGATAATGATACCGCGTAAAATGAATAACGTAAAGCAAGGAAGCAGATTATGAACGCTAGACCATTGGTTGGAGTAGTCATGGGCAGCACCTCAGACCGGGAAGTAATGGAAGCATGTGTAAACACCCTGAAAGAGCTGGCGATCCCCTTCGAGGTAACCGTATCGTCTGCTCATAGGTCCCCTGAAAAAACCAGGGATTACGCGATCAGAGCGCGGGAAAGGGGAATAGAGGTCATTATTGCGGGTGCGGGGTGGGCAGCCCATCTCGCTGGCGTGCTCGCATCACACACCACGCTCCCGATCATCGGGGTACCCATCGATTCCTCGCCCCTCAGAGGAATAGATGCGCTGCTGTCAACAGTACAGATGCCTCCTGGCGTTCCTGTGGCCACTATGTCGGTCGGCAGGGGCGGCGCGGTAAATGCCGCTGTCTTTGCAGCCCAGATACTGGCCCTCAAGCATCCTGACATCGCCAGGGGCTTAGATGACTACAGGAAAAACATGCGATCAAGGGCCGAAGAGATCAATAAGGGATGATCGAGGTAGTCAAGATTTCTGAATCCGAGCCCCCACCAAGGGGCATTCAAAAGGCTGCTTCGATTATAGAAGAGGGGGGCGTCGTGGCATTTCCAACCGAATCCTTTTATGGGATTGGTGCAGCAGCCACCAACTCATCAGCACTCCGAAGGCTCTTTCGGGTCAAGAAAAGGGATGCCTCCCTGCCCATCCTTATCCTTATCTCCTGTATCGATGAGCTATCCAGATACGCAGCCTCTATTCCGCCGGAAGCGTTCGAGCTTGGCAGGAGATTCTGGCCCGGCGGGCTCACCATGGTATTTGAGGCCTCTCAAGACTTGCCATCGCTGCTCACCGCAGGTACGGGGAAAATAGGGATCAGGATATCCGGTCATCCCGTGGCCTACGCCCTCACCCTTGCACTCAAGGTCCCTGTAACCGGAACGAGCGCTAATATCTCTGGAAACCCCCCTTGCACTAGGGCTGAGCAGGTGGTAGAATTGTTTTCCGGGGAACTCGATCTAATCCTTGACGGGGGCATCACAAAGGGAACTCATCCATCCACCGTTCTCGACGTTACCAGCAATCCTCCACTGCTTATCAGGGACGGCATCATCAAGGCGGAAGAGATAATCGCAAGCGGCATTTACAGCGAAATACTCACCTCAATCCAAGGGTAAGGGAATACGGGATGGCGAAACATATCACAATCACCATCATTACCGGTCTTTCAGGATCTGGAAAGACTACCGCGATAAACGCCCTCGAGGATGCGGGTTTCTTCTGCATCGACAACCTGCCGGTGATCCTCCTACCGAGCTTCCTGAAGCTCAAATCCAAGGCCGATTCAGAGGTGACCAAACTCGCTTTGGTAATGGATCTGAGGGAACGGGAGTTTCTCCAACAATATCCTGAAATCTTTCAAGACCTAAGCGATGAGGGGTACCTCTTTGAGATTATCTTTCTCGAGGCCTCCACGGAGACCCTGCTCAGAAGGTACAGCCAAACGCGCAGAAAGCATCCCCTCAGCGAGGGCAAAAGCGTTCTTGAGGGCATCGAGGCTGAACGAGAGGCCTTGAGAGATTTGAGAGATTTGGCTGATCTCGTAATCGATACCTCGAATTACAATGTTCACCAACTCAAGGAGATTATCCTGACCCATGCCCTCAAAGAGGTGCCTGGAAAGAGGATGAGGCTATACATCCTGTCCTTCGGCTATAAGTACGGCATTCCCTATGATGCCGATATCGTGATTGATGTGAGGTGCCTGCCGAACCCCAACTTTGTAGAGGGATTAAAAGACCTTAACGGGACATCCCGCGAGGTAGAGGAGTATATGGACGGGCAGGGGGAAACCCAGCACTTCCTCAAGAAATACCTGGAACTCCTTCTCTTCCTTATCCCTCTCTATGAAAGAGAGGGGAAATCATCTTTGACCATTGCGGTAGGATGTACGGCTGGACGGCATAGGTCGGTAAGCATCGCAGAAACGATCTTTAATGAGCTGAAGAAAGCCAACAACATCATCACGGTAACACACAGGGATATCGGATTGGAGAGACCATGAGAGAAGGGCGACGATACACAAAGGCCCAGCAGCTGATCGGCAAAGGTGTGAGGATTCCCAACCCTGAGTCTATCGCCATAGGGGAGGAGGTATCCCTTGAGGGAATATCGGGCGATGGAGTGGTAATCCATGCCGGCTCTAAGATATTCGGTGAAACAACGGTTATCGCGGAGGGCTGCGAGCTCGGGCTCGAGGGACCAGTGACGATCGAGAATTGTCAGCTGGGGCCCAGGGTGAGCCTAAAGGGGGGCTATTTCTCAGGTTCAACCTTTCTCGAAAGGTCGAACATGGGTTCAGGCGCTCAGATTCGGTCCGGGTGTCTCTTAGAGGAAGAGGCCAATGGCGCCCATACCGTGGGCCTGAAGCAAACCATACTGCTGCCCTTCGTCACTTTAGGAAGCCTCATAAACCTCTGCGACTGCCTCATGGCCGGTGGCACCAGCCGAAAAGATCACAGCGAAGTTGGAAGCTCATACATACATTTCAACTACACACCGGACCAGGATAAGGCAACCCCGTCTCTCATCGGTGATGTGCCCAGAGGGGTCATGATCAATCAAAGGCCGATCTTTCTCGGAGGACAGGGTGGCCTGGTTGGGCCGGTGAGAATAGGATTCGGAACCGTGATCGCCGCCGGCACTATCTACCGAAAGGATTTCCCTCAGGGCAATGGGCTCCTCTTTTCCCAGGCATCGATAAAAAAACAGCAGCCTCACTACCCCCTTCTATATCCCGGCATTAAAAGATTAATTAAAAATAATATCAACTACATAGCCAATATCATTGCCTTAAAACAATGGTATCTCGATGTCCGCTCGTGCTTCTTTGTATCCACGAAATACCAGGAGGCCCTCTACAAGGGAGCTCTGGAGAAGCTAGAGATGGTCATCAACGAGAGGATCCACCGATTAGGGCACGTTGCCGAAACGATGCCGCTCTCTACTGAGGTTTACAATAGGGTGATGCAGGAGAAGGCATCCCAAAAAAACATACAGCTCAGAAGGGAGTTCTTCGAGCAATGGGCTCGGCTGAAGGACTTTCTTGAGAACTGCTCCCATATAACGGGTGTCCAGGAAAAGAGGGATGGCTTTTTAGAGCTCGTCCCCAGGATGATACGCGAAAGGGGCAGGGATTACCTCGAAGTCATCAAGGCCGTGGACAATGAGGGGGCAGCCCTGGGCACTGAATGGCTCCAGGGATTAGTGGATGAGATCAACACAGGGGCAGCGAAGATTATCCCCTCCCTCACCTCCTGAGAGACTCCCCCTGAAAAAATGGCTTTCCATAGTTCCGCTGCAGGCAAAACTGGTGATCCGCGTGTGTCTGTGTGCGGGAAACCTCACTGGAGGCTTATTTCATATCGCTCGATATAAAAATCGTCTTTTCCCGCTATGATGATACGCCTGTTGATGCTTTTCTCCAATTCCATAACGGAATAACGCTCTTCCTCCTTCAACACCTTTTCTATCTCAGGGCTTACCAGGAGATACAGCTTTCCCTCGTCACCGGACACGGATTCCCTCTCAAGATCCCTGAAAATGTCGTAGCAAATCGTAGTCGGCGACTTCAGCCTGCCTTTTCCCTCACAGTACGGGCAAGGCTCGGTGAGGAACAGGTTTATGTCCTCTTTGGTCCTCTTCCTCGTCATCTCGATCAATCCTAATTCCGACATCCTCAAGACCGCCGTCTTCGCCTTATCCTTTTCCAAGGCCTCCTTGAGCGCATAGAAGACCTTCTCCTTGTCCGCCTCCTTGTTCATGTCTATGAAGTCAATGACGATCAATCCCCCGATATTCCTCAACCGTATCTGGTAGGCAATCTCCTTTACGGCCTCGAGGTTCGTTTTTACGATAGTCTCCTCTAAATTCCTCTTCCCCACGTAACTCCCGGTATTCACGTCTATCACCGTGAGGGCCTCCGTTGAATCGATAACGATATATCCCCCTGATTTTAACCATATCTTCTTTTCCAAGGCCCTGTTTATGTCTATCTCAATGCCATAAGCATCGAATATAGGTTCCCGGCCCTCATAGAGCTCGACCGAGTACCGGAGGGTAGGGGCAAAGGTCTCGATGAATTCCATGACCGATCGATATTCCTCCCGTGAGTCGATTACCAACCTATCGATCTCCTTGGTAAAGAGGTCCCTCACCGCCTTGAGCGTGATCGTTAACTCTCTGTGAAGGATGCTGGGCGCAGAACCTGCATCCCTCTTCTTCTGAATGTTCGCCCACAATTTGGTCAAAAACTCCATCTCGGACTTGAACTTTTCCTTAGGGGACTTCTCGCTCACCGTTCTCACGATAAAGCCTTCCCCGGGAGGGGATAACTCCTCCATGATCTTCTTTAACCTCGCCCTCTCCTTCTCGTTTTCTATCCTTCGTGAAATGCCGATGTGATTCACAGTGGGCATATATACGAGGTGCCGTCCAGGAAGGGTAATGTGAGAGGTCAACCGGGCACCCTTGGTGCCCATAGGCTCCTTGGACACCTGTACCATGATATCCTGGCCCTCCTTTAAAAGGCCCTCTATGTTAACATCGAAGCCCCTCTGGAACCGCATTCGCAAGGGAGTACCTATCTCTTGATTGTTTTCATCCTCACCCTCCTGCATCATAATTTGCTCCCACTGGCGAACATCATTGTAGATGTCTGTTACATACAGAAAGGCCGGCTTATCAATACCGATATCTACGAATGCAGCCTGCATTCCGGGCAGGACCCTAATCACCCTCCCGAGATAGATGTTTCCCAAAAGCTCTTGCCCGGAACCTCTCTTGAGATGAATTTCGACGACGGTCCCGTTCTCCACCAAGGCCACTCGGGTTTCATGTGGTCTCGCGTTTATAATCAGTTCATTGGTCATAGATAAAGCTTAGGCAAGCATGCCTTTCGTTTTCAACACCCGTATCTCCTCTGCCTGGCTGTCGGTGAGCGAGAATATCTCACCGATAATCTCTGATGGCTTCATCTCCGGGCCGCCGTCATGTCTTACGACCATCTCGATCTCGTTACCGGATAAAAGCTGCAATCCTTTCACCTGGGATCTGATATCGATGGTACGTTCCATGTTTCCCCTCTTCTGGACCACAGGACATGCGGATAGTCTTAAGAACCGAATCATATCCTCCTCTTTGACAGATCCACGAACGCTTACCTGGAACGTGCTTTCCTTCACCTGGGGAGGGTGCTCTTTGGGAAACACTTCCTCAATGGTTAGGACCCTGATACCGGCTGGAAGCTCTCGGTTGACCAGATCGATTGTTCGACGGATATTCCTGCTATCGTACAGGGAGAGATCCACCACCTCATCCAGGCTCTCCACCCCCACCGGTAATGCCGTTGCAAAGGAAACCCTCGGCATGGGATGGTAGCCCCTTGAGTAAACCATGTTTATCCCGGCCCTCCTGAATGCCCGTATGAATAATCTCATAAGCTCTAAATGGCTCAGGTATCGTCCTCTCTTTAGTTTCGTGAAATGGATCCGAAACCTTCGTATGCGGCCCTCCGTCTTTGACTTAGAGGGAAAAAACTTCCCTAATGATGTATCCCCGTTGAACAGTACCGGTGAAACCGACAGCTCTTCGCACACGCCGCAGTTGGAGCACTGTTCCCTGCAGTCCTGCGTTGCCTCTCCCCTCTGTGCCTTCAGCCATTCATCCAGCAAGAATTCCTTTGAGATACCGGAGCTTATATGCTCCCAAGGCAGGACTTCTCCCTCATCCCTCTGCCTCAGGAGGTAGAAATCGGGATCAAGGCCGTGTCTTTCAAAGGCATTCCTCCATGTGTCCAGGTTGAGATGCTCGCTCCAACTATCGAAACGCGCGCCCTGGTTCCATGCATCGATGAGCACATCAGTCAATCTCCTATCCCCCCTCGAGAAAATGCCCTCCAGCCAGCTCGCCTCCGGCTTATTCCACTTAACCTTTACCTTTTTCCCGTGAAGCCTGTCTCTGATGGAGTTAATCCTTCGCTTGCCCTCTTCGAGCTCGAGTTGGGGCAGCCATTGAAAGGGGGTGTGGGACTTGGGGACAAAGGCGGCAACACTCACGTTCAGGACATTGTGCCGTCGTCCTCTGGGCCCAAGCCGCGCTATCTTTTTGCTCAGCTCGACAAGAGCCTCAATATCGTCCTCCTGCTCCATTGGAAGGCCGATCATGAAGTATAGTTTGATCAGGCTCCATCCTGCCGCATAAATCTCACGAGCGGTACGCAAGATCTGCTCCTCGGTCAACCCCTTGTTGATCACGTCTCTCATCCTCTGGCTTCCGGCCTCAGGCGCAATGGTAAAACTGGTTTTTCTGACCCTTTTGATCTCCTCCATCAACGGCGACATGATCCCGTCTGCCCTCAGAGATGAGAAGCTCACGGCCACACGATCATTCGCGACCCTTTCCATCAACTCGCTTACCAAGGGCACTACACAGCTATAGTCCCCCGAGCTCAAGGAGAGCAGCGACAGATCCTCGAATCCCGTTTGTTGAAGGCCATGCTCCGCGATGCGTACGATCTCTTGAGGGTTCCTTTCCCTCACCGGCCTGTAGATCATTCCTGCCTGGCAAAACCGACACCCCCGGCTGCAACCCCTCGCAATCTCTATAGTGAACCGGTCGTGAACCGGTTCGGCAATGGGAACTATCTGCCTTGAGGGAAAAGGATAGGAGTTGAGGTCAGGAATTACTGCCTTTTCAACCCTCCTGTAGCCCGGCCGTAAGCCCTCTATCCGCTCCACGATGCCCTGGGTGTTATAACGTACGGAAAAGAACGATGGTATATAGACCCCTCGTATCGTTGCGAGCTCCTCCAGCAACTCTAGCTTGCCCTTCCCGCCAGCCTGTTTCCACTCCCTCACAGCCTTACAAATATGGACCGCTACCTCCTCCCCATCACCCACCACGATCGCGTCAAAGAGGGTGGCCACCGGCTCCGGATTGAAGCAAGCAGGGCCACCTGCTATTATCAAAGGCTCATTCGATCCCCTCTGCTCGGACAAAAAGGGAATACCCGCGAGATCGAGCATCGTCAGGATGTTGGTATAGCAGAGCTCATGTTGCAGGCTGAAGCCTATGAGGTCAAATTGTGATAGCGGCCTTCCCGACTCGAGGGAGCTGAGGGGGAGGGCTCTCCGTCTCAGCTCTTGCTCTAGATCGGCCCACGGGGCGAACACCCGCTCTGCCGCAAGCCAGTTCAGGGAGTTGAGGATATGGTAGAGTATCTTGAGCCCCACGTGGGACATTCCAATCTCATACACATCTGGAAAGGCCAACGCAATAGAGACCTCCACATCTTCTGGGGCTTTGATGATTGCGTGGGTCTCACCCCCGAGGTACCTGCTCGGATGTTTTATCCTTGAAAACCACGTGTGCTGTGATATATGCATACTTCCCTGATGCGCTCCTGCTTTTTCATGAAAACCTATCCGGTTAGTTTCTCTACAGAGAGCGGCAAAACGATGGAGATTGCAGCGCCTCCGCCTTGAAGATTATAGCCTGAGACCTCACCGCCGAGATTCTCCACGATCTTCTTCACGATGGCCAACCCTAACCCAGAACCATCCTTCTTGGCCGTGGAAAAAGGTTTAAACATATCCTCGATAACCGATAGGTCGATGCCAGGCCCCGTATCCTCCACCTTGATCCTCACCGCCCTTTCCGCTTCTTTCGAGTTACTGGAACCGCTCTCGCTCTCCATTCTCACGCGGACCATTCCCCCATTGGGCATTGCCTCATAGGCATTCATGAGGACGTTCCAAAATACCTGTTTAAGTTGTTGAGGATCCGAGGCAATCGTCAACGGCCTTTGAAAGGTGGTCTCTACCTCTATCTTTTGTGACCACTTCTGGCTTGTCTGAAAGAGGTAGAGAGTATCCTTGATCAATTTATTGAGGTCGAATTCCTCAATCTTAGACCTCTGTGGTCGAGCGAATTGTAAAAAATCGCTCACCAGGTGGTTTAACCTGTCAACTTCCCTCAACACGATGTCCATGAGCCTATTGTTGACATGGGGCTTCTCCTTGGACAGGCTATCGTTTAATACCTGAATCGAGCCGCTTATTGAGGCCAAGGGATTTCTTATCTCATGAGCTACCCCGGCTGCTAATTCCCCGAGCATGGCCAAGTTCTCCACCCTCTTCACCTCTCGCTCCATCTCCATGAGGTGGGTGGTATCCTGGAAGATAAGGATCTCCCCCCTTGTATTCCCATCCTGCCCTTGCAGGGGGGAAACGTTTAAGAGGAGATCGAGCCGTTGGTTATCATTGCCCTTATAGACGAGCTGGCATACCGTATTCGGGCTATCCCCCCTCAGGTACGGTGTGACAAAGGGGAGCACCTCGCTCACCTCCCTTCGCATGACATCCCTTGAATGAACCCGGAATATCTCCTCAGCCCCCTTGTTAAAGGCAAAGATCTTGTTGTGCTCATCCACCGCTATGAGACCCGAGGAGATGCTCTGAACGATATTCTCCTTCAGCATCTCCAGATCGGCGAGATCCCTCTGTCTGTCCCTAAGCTCGGCCCTGCCTTTACGAATCTGCTCCGAAAGAAAGCTGCTCAGTATGGCTACCAGGTAAAAGGCCGCCCCATTCACAAGAATCATGTAGAAGATCTCGCTTACCTGGTATTCGTAGACGTAAGGATGATGATATCCCAAGGGATTGATTAACCCGTAGTAGCTAAAATCGAGGAATGCGCCGTAGAGAATGGTGCTGAAGGAGGCTATTATCAGCCCCCCCCGACGATAGAGCAGGATCGCACCTGCGATGATGTTCAATTGATAGAGGAATGAGAAAATGCTGTCGATTCCGCCTGTAGTATAGATGATTGCGGTAATGAAGATGGTGTCTATGAGAAGCTGAAAGTAGGCAAACCTTGCGAGATTTTTTATGTACTTAAGGACAACTACGTAACAAAACGTGAGAAAATAGATGAGCGCGACGAGCACGTAGTGGGCATTGAGTATCTCCCCGAAGTAGGCCTTTGTTTCCTGGACCTGGATGATTATCGCAACGCCCAGCAGCAGGGAAACGAGCCCCACCCGTACGAACATCATCAGCTGAAGTCGAGACAGTGTCTCCTTCTGGGCATAGTCTCGTTCCGCTTTGACCATGGTTTCCTATATTAACCCATTGCCGAGGCCATTTGGAATATAGGCAGGTACATGGCAATAACGATCGGCCCCAGGACGCCGGCCAGGAGCATCATCATAAGTGGTTCCATCAAGGCTGTGAGTGCTGATACGGCGGCGTCAACCTCATCGTCATAAAAATTCGCGATCTTCTCCAGCATGGCATCGAGGGCGCCCGTTGACTCGCCCACTGAAATCATCTGCGTTACCATGCCGGGGAAGATGTCTGACTCTGAGAGTGGATCGGCAATGGTTTGTCCCTCGGCAATGCTGCTCCGTGCATCATAAATCACCTCTTCAATCACTGCGTTTCCCGACGTCTTCGCCGTGATTTCCAGGGCATCGAGGATCGGGACACCGCTGCTGATCATGGTGCCGAGGGTTCGCGTAAACCTGGCCACGGCAACCTTTCGAATAAGCTCACCGAAGATCGGCATCTTGAGCAGGAGTATATCTATATTTCTCTTTCCGGAAGTTGTCCCCCTATACCTCCGAAAGCCCCAGATGGCAACGATCAGCCCTCCGATCATAAAGTGGATGTTGCCCGTGGTGAAATCGCTGACGTTGATGACCAACTGGGTGAGCGCCGGGAGTCCCGATCCAAGGCTTGAGAACATCTCCTGAAACACGGGGATCACGAACACCATGATAACGATCATTACGAGTACGCCGATAATCAAGACGGCAACGGGATAGACAACGGCCCCCTTCACCTTTGATTTAAGCTTTTCGGCCTTTTCAATGTAAGCAGCAAGGCGTTGCAGAATGGTATCCAGGATCCCGCCAACCTCGCCAGCGGCAACGAGATTGACGAATAACGCATCAAATACCTTAGGGTGTTTATTCAAGGCATCCGCCAGGGTCGAACCACCTTCCACATCCTTGGTGACCTGTTTGAGCATGCCCTTGAATGTCTTGTTTTCCATCTGCTCAGCTAATATATTCAGGCCTTGTACGAGAGGGAGGCCCGCATCGATCATGGTCGAGAACTGCCTGGTAAAGATCACGAGGTCTTTCTTGGTGACCTTTGGCTGCATGAATGAGAGGCCCTCGAAGATATCCTTGGGCTTCTTTTTGAGCTTCGTAACATTGATATTCTTTCTCTTTAGCTGGATACGCGCGATCCTCTCATCCACAGCCTCAAGCTCTCCTTTTAGGACACGGCCCCTCTTGCTCTTGCCCACATAGGTAAAGATTGGCATGGCTTCTCCTTCTCGCAGGTTAGGGAATTTTAATAGCCTTTATAACATCAGTAGGCTAATGTATTGTTAGTGGTAATGTCAAGAAATCTCTTATATTTTTCCAACTCGTTGCTCCAATAGGGCAATCTTCAATGAAGGATCCGCTCTTTTCGTGATAACTTTTTTAAATACACGCACTTGACATTTCCGTTTTCGATATTATTTTACCTGTTTGAGAATTTCCCCAAGATAACCAAATGGTAAAAGGAGGCATATCATGAAGATTAGACCATTGCATGATCGAATAATCGTAAAGAGGGTTGAGGAAGAGGAAAAAACAAAAGGGGGTATTATCATCCCTGACACCGCGAAGGAAAAGCCGATAACGGGAACGATCATCGCTGTGGGATCTGGAAAGAGCGAGGGCAAGGGCAATGAAAAGATGCCCTTGGATGTAAAGGAGGGGGATACGGTGCTATTTTCCAAGTATGCGGGAACTGAGGTTACCATAGATGGCGAGGAGCTCCTCATCATGAAGGAAGAGGATATTATCGCCATCGTTAAATAGCAAATCTAACATTCGAGGAGGAGAAGATTATGGCTGCAAAGGAAATCAAATATGATAGCAAGGCAAGGGAGGCAATATTGAAAGGCATTGACACCCTGGCAGAAGTGGTTAAGGTAACTCTCGGTCCGAAGGGAAGAAATGTTATCCTTGAGAAATCCTGGGGATCGCCTACCATTACCAAGGACGGTGTTACCGTTGCCAAGGAGATTGAACTTGAAGATAAGTTCGAGAATATGGGCGCCCAAATGGTGAAAGAAGTCGCTTCAAAGACCTCAGACGTTGCAGGTGATGGAACGACAACCGCTACACTCCTGGCCCAGTCGATATACCACGAAGGCTCAAAGCTCGTCGCTGCAGGAGCCAATCCAATGGCCTTGAAACGTGGGATCGAGAAAGCGGTAGATACGGTGGTAGAGGAACTCAAGAAAATGTCAAAGCCCACAAAGGAGCAGCAGGAGATTTCTCAGGTTGGGACCATCTCTGCAAATAACGACCGCACGATCGGCAACATCATCGCCGAGGCAATGGCCAAGGTCGGAAAAGAGGGGGTCATTACCGTTGAGGAGGCCAAGAGCATGGAAACGACCCTGGAGATCGTGGAGGGAATGCAGTTCGACAGGGGTTACCTCTCCCCCTATTTTGTTACCGATCCGGAGAAGATGCAGACCACCTTGGAAGAGCCTTACATCCTTCTCCATGAGAAGAAGATCAGCAACATGAAGGATATGGTTCCCTTGCTCGAGCAGATTGCCAAGATGGCAAAGCCGCTCCTCATTATCGCCGAGGATGTGGAGGGCGAGGCCCTCGCCACATTGGTGGTCAACAAGCTGAGGGGGACCCTTAAGGCAGCAGCCGTCAAGGCACCCGGCTTTGGGGACAGGCGCAAGGCCATGCTCGAGGATATCGCGATCCTCACCGGCGGCAAGGTAATATCCGAAGATCTTGGCTTGAAGCTGGAGAATGTGAGCATCAATGACCTAGGCACCGCAAAGACAATCAACATAGATAAGGACAACACGACCATAGTCGATGGCGCTGGGAGCAGGAGTGATCTGGAGGGGAGAGTCAAACAGATCAGGGCCCAGATCGAGGATACCACGTCGGATTACGACAGGGAAAAGCTTCAGGAGAGGCTGGCTAAGTTGATCGGCGGTGTAGCGGTCATCAACGTGGGAGCTGCCACTGAGACGGAGATGAAGGAGAAGAAGGCACGGGTTGAGGATGCCCTTAATGCGACCAGGGCTGCCGTTGAAGAGGGCATCGTCCCAGGTGGCGGCGTTGCGTTGCTCAGATGCATCGATGCATTGTCCAAATTGAAACTGGAGGGAGACGACCAGCTTGGCGTCAATATCGTGAAGAGGTCCCTTGAAGACCCGCTCCGGCAGATCGCCAATAACGCAGGGCTCGAGGGCTCGGTAGTAGTGGAGAAGGTCAAGGCGGAAAAGGGCTCCTTTGGGTTGAATGCCGATACCAGTGACTATGAGGATCTTGTCAAGGCCGGGATCATTGATCCCACCAAGGTGGTACGCTTTGCACTTCAAAATGCCGCATCAGTGGCTGCGCTCATGTTGACGACCGAGGCACTGGTGGTCGAGAAGCCGAAAGAGGAGCCGGCAGCACCGCCTATGCCCCCAGGAGGTGGATACGGCGGAATGGGCGGCATGATGTAGGCTCCATAGAAATCATTGCCATAAGCTCGGGGCGACCCCCTGAAAAGGGTCGCCTTTTTTCATCTTTAATGGCGATAAAATAACGTATAATACCCTTTATGAAGGTATTCTCACAGTTACTCGACATTATCTACCCTCCACGCTGTCCCCTCTGCGGCCGGCTCATATCCTCCCGCGAAAAGTACCGCCACCCAAGGCATATATGCGATCACTGTGTGCAGGCCCTTATACCTATCACCCATCCCTTGTGTACGGTGTGCGGCGTACCGTTCCCCTCATCAAGCGGCATGGACCACCCCTGTGAAAACTGTGTTCGGAGGATGCCGTGGTACGATTTCATGAGAGCCCCCTATCTGTATGCAGGACCGCTCATGAACGCCATACAGAGGTTCAAATATAACTCCGAAACCCACCTCGCCTTCCCCCTCGGTGGCTTGCTGTCCGCCTTTGCGAAAACCTTTTTATCCCATCCGAAGGAATTCGTGGCGGTCCCCGTGCCCCTCCATAAGCACAGATTTAGAGAGAGGGGCTTTAACCAGAGCCTGTTGTTGGCCAAGGTCGTTTCCTCAGACCTTGAAACTTCATTGGACTGCCTGTCACTCATCAGGAAAAGGGATACCAAATCCCAAACGGGTCTCGGAGGGAAGGAGAGGAGAAGGAACGTTGCAAACGCCTTTTCGCTAACATCAGGGGCTATCTTCAAGGGGAAAAAGGTGCTCCTGGTCGATGATGTCCTCACCACTGGGTGCACGCTCAATGAATGTGCCAGAACACTGAAAAAATCGGGAGCGCTCGAGGTGATTTGTCTCGCCCTGGCAAGGACCGTCAGCTATTGAACCAAAGTAGCCCTTAACCAAGATAAGCACTCGAAGGCAGAGAAAAAAGTTGCAATCCACCCCATCACCTGTTAGCTTCTTTTTATCTTAATCGCGATGGCTCGTGATGTATGAACTTAGGGGAACACCAAAAGGACCTGCAGTCGAAAACTGCATTCTATCCGTGGGAGGTGGCAAGGGGGGTACCGGCAAGAGCCTCATCACCGCGAGTATAGGTATATGCCTGGCCGATAAGGGAAACGAGGTGCTCCTCATAGACGCCGATTTGGGAACGGCCAACCTGCACACCTTGTTAGGCTTAGAACCCCCGCCATTGAGCCTGTCAGATTTCGTCACCAGGAAAAAATCGACTATGACTGGGGTCATCTCCAAGACCGGAATGCCTAACCTCAAGCTCATCTCAGGTGCAAAGGATATGATCGGCATGGCAAACCTCGCCTATGGACAGAAGGTGAGGATACTGAAAAACATCAAAAAACTGAACTATGAGTACATCTTGATTGATCTCGGTCCTGGTACGTCTTTCAATGTCCTCGATTTCTTTCTCATCTCCCATTGCGGCATCCTGATCACCTCGCCCGAACCCACTTCCATTGAGAATACTTACCGCTTTATGAAGGGTCTCCTTTTCCGGTATCTGAGAAATGAGGTCAGTCAAGAAGTGGTGCGATCCCTTATCGACAAAGGGATCAAACAGAGGCAAGGATACACATTCGAGACCGTCTTCGACCTGTTGGAGGTCATTGAAAAGCTGGAGCCGAACCTTGGAGTTATGATCGCGAACTACCTCTCGAGCCTGGATATCAAATTGATTGTCAACCAGGCAAGGACCAACAGGGATAGGATAATTGCACAGAACCTGGCTATCGCTGCCAAAAAATATTTTGGTATACCGATTGATTTCCTGGGAAGTGTGAGCTATGATGCTGGTTTGCGGAAGGGATTGCTTCAGAGAAAACCCCTTACAGCATATTATCCCCATTCCCAGGCCTTTGAAGAGCTCATTGAAATTACCCAGAAAATATCGCCCCAGCACCGACTGGGATCGAGCTCATCTCAGAGTTACATCAATCCTGCGGCACGCTAAACGATGAAACGAATATCCGAGCAAAACTACTATGAATTACTCGATGTCTCTCCTCAAGCCTCAACTCAGGAGGTTCAACGGGCATATGACCAGGCCATGAGCATATTCTCTGCCGATTCGATTCCCACTTACTCCCTCTTGTCTGAAAAGGAGAGAGAACTCATTCTCTCCCGGATTGTCGATGCGTATAAAACCCTCACCAACGGCCATCTCAGGGCTGAGTACAACCAGCTATTACTCGAAAGTGGCGAGCTCCTCCCGGAAGATCTTAGTCTTTTCTCATTAGAGAAACCTGATAGCATCAACGGCGACCAAAGGGAAGGCAAGCTTGAGAGCCTGCCCACCCGAGAGAAAACAGCGGAGAGCCCGATGGGCTCTAATGAAGGCAGCTTTACTCTCATCGACATCGACTCGGCACTATCGGGCAAGGATATTCAGGCACTGAGGATCGCCAGAGAAATAAGTATCGAAGATGTCTACAGAAAGACAAACGTACCGAAGAAGACAATAGAGGATATTGAGGAAGAGCGCTTTGAAGAGCTTCCAGCCCCCGTGTATCTAAAAGGTTTTCTCAAGGCATACGCGAGGATTCTTAACGTAAACGAGGATCAAATGGTGGATGGCTACGTGAAAAGGTTTCTCGAATGGAAGACTTCCTTTCAAAGATAAAGTCCCAACAGGATATAAAAGTATTCGTCGACATGTTGAAAGGACAAGGTGAAAAGGTAGTATTTACGAACGGGTGTTTTGACATCCTTCATCATGGCCACATCCATTACCTCTCAGAGGCGAGGTCCTTTGGACAGTGCCTGATCGTGGGCCTCAATAGCGATAGATCCGTCCGTCACATCAAGGGGGAAGGCCGACCCCTGCTGCCCCAGAGGGCAAGAGCGGAATTGCTTGCCGCCCTCTGTTTTGTCGATGGGGTCGTAATCTTCGATGAGGACAATCCCCTGACTATTATCGAATATCTCATGCCGCACGTGCTGGTGAAAGGCGCAGACTGGTCCGAAGATGAGATCGTGGGCGCCGATATCGTGAAGAAGGCAGGGGGTGAGGTAAAACGAATACCCCTTGTTCCCGGCGTTTCCACCACGGAGATTATTCGCCGGGTCGCAAGCCTCCTCGCAGCATAGAGTAACCAAGGATTATCATCCAGTCCATAAGGAAACGTCTTTGGCAAGCGCACGCGCCCATAGCTCAGATGGATAGAGTAACGGACTACGAATCCGTAGGTCGCAGGTTCGAATCCTGCTGGGCGCACCACGTATCTTCAATGGGAGGAGCGGCTTTCTTAGGTTAAAGGGCAAGGAGGATACCCCTCCCTCCACCGTATAGCCTCCCAACATCTCCATCGTGCTTATGCCACCAGCAGGCTGACTATCATCCTGTTGAGCAAGTCCTTTGTGTGTTTGTGCTTGTCAGTGCGAGGCTAGGAATGTCCCTATAGGGGATATTTTTGATTTGAGAATATTCTCTCTTCAGTGTATGTTCTTTACCAAATGAACTATGGTGATTCGTTGGTATCAATGCCGGGTAAAAAAAGACGCGCATGAGAGAAGAGAGGAGAAGCCGGAAGGGCATCCAACGAAAAACAACGGACCGAGTGTCATGAATCGCGAACTGTTTCACGTGAAACATTTTCTCAGCCGCATATAAATCCCGTTACAAGGACTTCTTTGTAGACATGGGCTCGATAATATGCATCGTGAATCAGAAAGGGGGCGTTGGCAAAACAACAACGGCCGTTAATCTCTCTGCATCGATTGCTGTGGCCGAGAAACGGTGCCTTCTTCTTGATTGTGATCCCCAGGGAAATGCCACTACCTCTTTAGGTGTAAACCCCTCGAGTCTGAACCCGAGCATTTACGATCTGCTCTTAGGCAAAGAGGCTGAGACGGAGGTAATCCTCGATACGGAGATTTCCATGCTTAAACTCATCGGGGCAAACCCTGATCTATATGGCGCTGAGGTAGAACTGTTTTCCAAGGAAAACAAAGAATATCTCTTGCATACTATTGTATCCAGATTGAGAAAACACTACGATTACATATTCATAGATTGCCCGCCCTCGCTTGGGTTCCTTACACTGAATGCCCTTACCGCTGCGGATTGTTATCTTGTTCCGCTTCAATGCGAATATCTTGCTATGGAGGGTCTTACCCAGTTACTAAACACCATCAGGTTAATCAAGAGGGGGCTTAATCCGTCCCTTTCCATGTTCGGGGTTTTATTGACCATGTTCGACCGACGTAACAATCTATCATATCAGGTGGCAGACGAGGTACGCCAGCATCTCAAAGACTCTGTGTTCCAAACGGTGATTCCACGAAACGTATCTTTAAGCGAGGCATCAAGCTATGGTAAGCCGGCCATACTTTATAACATTCAATCGAAAGGGGCTCAGAGCTATCTCGAGCTTGCAAGGGAAATAATAGTACAAGGAGGAAATGGTGGTGCCCAAACGTAAGTCTCTTGGAAGAGGATTATCTGCCTTAATTCCAGAAGGGGCTATCCTGGAAGATGAGAGGGGTTTTTTCCTCTGTCCCATTGACTCTATCTCGCCGAATCCCTATCAACCGCGACAGGATTTCAGCGACGCTGATTTAACAGAATTGGCGAACTCTATAAAGGAAAAGGGGGTTATCCAGCCCATACTCGTGTCCAGGACAAAGGATGGGCTCCAGCTCATAGCGGGTGAGAGGCGCTGGAGGGCAGCCCAGAAGGCAGGACTCGATACGATTCCCGTATGGGTAAGGGATGCATCCCCTTCCGAGGCGCTGGAATTGGCGTTAGTCGAGAATTTACAGCGCAAAGACCTCAATCCTATCGAAGAAGCATTAGCCTACCAGGAACTCATGAAACGGTTCAATCTCACTCAGGAAGCGGTCTCAACAAGGATTGGCAAGGATCGCTCTACTGTTGCCAATCTTTTGAGGCTTCTGAGGCTTCCGCAAACCCTTCAACAAGACCTTATAAATAACCGGCTGACTACTGGCCATGCACGGGTTCTCGTGAGCATCGAATCACCTTCGGCGCAACGCACGCTCAGGGATCTCATCATCAAAAAGGCTCTGTCTGTCAGGCAGACGGAATCGCTGGCAAAGAAGCTCCAGGCCCAGCCAAAGCCAAAGGATCAGAAAGTTGAAGGAGATCACTACTTAGAGTCCCTTGCCAGGGACCTTCAACGATCCTTAGGCACGAAGGTGACTATCACCAAGAGGGATCACAAGGGAAGGATCATCATAGAGTTTTATTCTGATGGAGAATTCGGTCGCCTGATAGATCGACTCTTGTGATTTCCCTTGAGGTGCCATCTCCTCTCATTCCCCTTGGCTAACCTCCGAATATTGTCCTTATGCCTGAGCACGATTAAAAGGGACATTGCCATCGAGGTAATGATTAAAAATCCCGAGTGACCACCTATGGATAACCACGCGGGCATGCTCAGTGCAGCAACCATTGAACCCAGGGATATGTACCTCCTTATCGCGACCACGATAAGAAATATGGCGCCGGAAAACGCACACGATAGCGGCGAGATGGCTAAAAAAACCCCAAGACACGTGGCAACCCCCTTTCCTCCTCTTTTATGATTGTATACCGGGAATTGGTGGCCCAATACAGCTGCTAAACCAACCAATCCTCTCAAGGCCTCATCTAGCTCTGCTGACCCTCCCAAAAGGAAGGGTACAACTGCAACCGGGATGAATCCCTTGAGGGCATCCGCCAGCAGGGTTACAATCCCCCATGCAAGGCCAATCTCCCGGGCAACGTTTGCGGCCCCGATGTTGCCGCTGCCTATCTCAGTAATATCCATTCCCCGTGCTCTTCTCCCGACTACGAGACCAAAAGGGATCGAGCCCAACAGATACGCCCCTATCACCAGCGCTATGAAGATGCTCCACCTATCCATACGCGTCTTACAACCGGAAAAAATGTTTCCTATTTAAAAAGACTGCTGTATAGTAATCGCACGAGGTTATGCCTTCGGGCGCCATAGCATATACATGCTTCCCATTTGGCAAACCATCACATCACAGTATGGTGAGGCACATGGGAACGAGTACACCATGTATTCATCCGGAATCGGATAACCCATTGAAATCTAACAGGCTTTATCCTCAGTTGCAATCCAATTCTATAACGAGGGGGCTCCTGTGAGCGTAATAATAGTTATGGACGGCCAGGGCGGCGGAATAGGCAGGGCCATAATCAAGAGGTTACGGGATGTCTTCGGCGAGGATATGGAAATACTCGCCCTTGGCACCAATTCTATAGCTACCTCTCAGATGATGAAGGCAGGTGCAAACCGAGGAGCCACCGGCGAGAATGCCATTGTGAGAACAGCCCTCGAGGCTGACATGATTATTGGGCCACTTGCCATTATCATTGCCGATGCTATGATGGGGGAAGTAACGCCTGAGATGTCAAAGGCCATCGGATCCAGCAAAGCCCTGAAGGTTTTGATTCCGTTGACCCAGGAGCGGGTCGAGATCATGGGCCTTTCTGTCGAACCCCTTCCCCATCTGATCGATCAGGCCATTGATATTATCAAAGGAGGTAAACAAGATGTGTGAGGCATCAGCGTATCTGATTCAAGACGGGAAAGAGGAGCTCATACTGGAAAATGTGGAAGAGTTACACAGGGAAGGCAATGTTATCAAGATAGTAAATCTGTTCGGCGATCAAAAGGCCTTTGAGGCCCATATAAAGCTGATCTCATTCCTGGAGAACAAGATCGTCTTGGAAAAGCCCTAGCTCCTTCTCGGGCCTCCTTGCACCTTTAAATGATTACCTTGACGATTCTTTGGGTTACGGCATGCAGAGGGAAGACGTGTCGATCACATACATAGCTCATCCCTCCAAGCGTGAGGTGCAATGATCTCTGAGAAGACCTCCTCTCCTTTCGCCACTCGCTCAGGCAGGGAGAGATAGAAAGAGGCTTCCTGTTTCCTTCCTCGCTTCATACAACCCTCCCCGTATATCCTGCACTTTATCGATAGTTCTCCTCTGGCTTCCCCCTGCTGTGTATGGGTAAGCATCCCGCTCTTCATCAACTTCACGATCGCCAAGATGCGGAATCGATCCATACCAATAAATCGACGCGACAGCTGGTCATCGTGCCCTCCCTCCTTGACCACGAGCTCCTTCTCAATAAGGTGTATGGGGTAGCGGCACGATATCCTCAACCACATATCGTAGTCCTCTGCAGCTGGAAGCGCCTCATCGAATAGGCCAATCTCATCCAGCAGGGATCTCTTCAGTGCCACGCTGGATGGGCTTACAAGGCATAGCTTTAGAGATTGGGCGAATATGTCTCCCGATGGTTTTTTATGCCTTCTCCTCGGGTTGACCCTCTTTCCATCCCGTATCCACATCTCCTCGGTTTGGCAGGCAAGGGTGCCTGGATTCCCTTCGATATATTTCATCTGAACGGATAACTTATCCTCGAGCCAGTAGTCATCGGAATCCAGAAACGCAATCCAGGGTGCAGAAGCTCGACGAATGCCGCTGTTGCGCGCAGCCGATACCCCCTGGTTCACTTCCTTCCTCACGTACTGTATCATCGGCGCGCAAGAGGTAATCGCTTGATAGGTATCATCGCTTGATCCATCGTCAACGACAATGACCTCGAAGTCACGAAATGTCTGCTTTAGGACGGACCGAACGGCCCGTATCAGCCTTCGGGATCGGTTAAATGTGGGGATGATAACACTTACGGAAGGCATCGTTTAAAGCATTTTCCATACAAAGGCAAGTGCCCCGGCAAAAAGGAGATTGCCCTCCACAATAGCCTGTAAGCAAGGTCCGTCCTTTATCCACTCCCTCCAGTATGCCCCGATATACACCACTGCGATCAGGAAGCAGATGATGAGGGGGTAGCCCAGAGATGAAACGAAACCAGTGTCTGCCGTAAGCAGCAGCAGGCATGCACCGATTGCGTTCACCAGAAACAAGAGCCTCAAGGCCCTTCCTTCCCCCATCGCAATCGGGAGTGTCTCCTTACCAACGATCAAATCCCCTTGTATGTTGAGGATATCGAATATTCCTGCCCGCACGTAACACATAGAGGATACAAACAGGAAGGATACCAAAATCCCGGGCCATAAAGGCCTCGGCCACCCAATAAAGGGGAACACCGAGCTTATGGTTCCCCACGCCAATGCCTCCACCAACGTCTTTGACCCCGGTAGATCTTTTATCTTCGTGTATCGCCCGAGATATCCTACTCTCAGCGGTATGATCGGCATGCTATATGCCAATCCCAAAAAGGTGAGCGCGAGAAAGAGCAAAACCTGGACGAAACCGAGCGAGAGGGAGAGGAAAAGTCCTGTGCCTATCGTTGCCAGCGATGTAGTCACGAGAAAACCTCGATGCTTGGTATAGAAAAGGGCTATGCCGGGATCGTTGTATGTGCCGGCTTCCTTATCCAGAAATCGGTTCAGCACGTGCATGCTGTACACATAGAGCAGGGCAATGAAGGGGTAAATAAGCGGTGCCCTGCCCATGGAGAGCACAAGACCTGCATAGGTCAGGGAGAATGCCCCGATGGACTCAGGAATTGTTATCACCGTGAGGAACCGAAGGGCTCTACCCGATAAATTCCCAAAGGAATATCGCCCTTTCTGACCCATGGCTTTTACTCTCTCCATCACCTTTTTTATCATCCAGTTGGGGGTTGAGGCACCAGCAGTGACACCAACTGTTTCGGCCGAGCCAAACCATGAGCTCTCCAGCTCCTTCTCGGTCTCCACATGAAAGGTGGGTATTCCCATAGATTTCGAAATTTCATACAACCGCCGCGTGTTGCCGCTGTTGCTGCCGCCGACCACCACCATGCTATCCACCTCCGATGCCAAGGCCCTCACTTCCCTCTGCCGTTTATACGTTTCATGGCAAATCGTATCAAAGATTACCGCCTCCGGGTAACGATTCTTGATGGCATTTACGGTGGTCCAATAATCGTCCACATTTTGTGTGGTTTGCGACACCACAACCAGCGGGTCATCCTCGGGCAACCTCTCCACATCCCTCGGGGAACGTATCACGATACTGTCACCTGCTCCGTAACCCATCAATCCAATGACCTCAGGATGTCTGGCATCTCCAAATATGACAGGCGTATACCCCCTGTTGTGGTATTTCTTTATAATCGCTTGCACCTTTCCAACACGAGGACACGTGGCATCTATTATCCTGAAATTGGAGTTTCTTATCCTTTCCCTCTCTGCCGGCGAAATACCATGCGCTCTAATGATGATCCTTCCTTCCTCGCGCTTCTCTATATTCTCCTTGACGTCCACGCCCTTTGATCGGAGCAAATCCAAGACCTGCTGATTATGGATCAATGGTCCGTAAGTAAAAAGCTTTCCATCGCCTTTGTTGGCCTCAGATAGGGCAATCTCCATAGCCCTTCTAACACCCATACAGAATCCCGCACTCTTGGCCAATCTAACCTTCACGATAAGCCCTCTTCCTGCATGCGCCCGAAGTAGGCGTGTATTGTGGCGAGAAGCCTCTCCTTCCCGTTGACTTCCGAAACCAGGCCTTTGAGAAATGCCCGGTTCGGGAGGCCTTTCGTGTAAAGGAGCAACAGGCCCCTCATGAGCTGGGTAGCCCTCTTCTCGCCGATATATCCTATGAGAAGCTCATAGTGCCTTTTGATCAAACGATGCCTGTCGTGGAGTCCAGGCGTTGCGAAGCTCCCCCGTTGTTCCAGTTCCAGGGTCTGTTTGAATATCCACGGATTAGACAGTGCTGCCCTTCCTATCATAACCCCGTCACAGTTCGTCTCAGAGCGCATCTGTAAGGCCAAGGATGGCGCGCTTACGTCCCCGTTTCCGATAACGGGTATCTTCAGTGCTTCTTTCATCCTCTTGATCAAGGTCCAATCAGCCTTTCCGCAAAATCCCTGGCTGGCAAACCGCGGATGGATGCAGATCCCATCCGCGCCGCATCCCTCGATCACCCTTGCGATCTCAAGGGCATTCGCCTCCTGTGGCGACCACCCAGCCCTTATTTTCACGGTCAACGGCACTGGGATAGAGCGTCGCACTGCAGTAAGTATCTTTGCGGTCTTCTGCGGATCTCGCATCAGGGCAGCCCCTGATCCAGTCTTCACGACCTTTTTTGCGGGGCATCCCATGTTGATATCTATCACATCGATCCCCGTATCTGCTACGATCCGCGCGGATGTTGCCATGACGTCCGCTTCGCTCCCGAATAACTGCGCAGCGATAGGCCTTTCATCTGGATGGGTAGCCACATACGAACAGGTCTTTGCCTGTCCCCTGGAAAGCCCCGTAGCGCTGATCATTTCGGTGCTCACCAGCCCTGCCCCCATCTCTTTTGCGATCAGACGGAAGGGGAGATTGGTCTTGCCTGACATGGGCGCCATAACCAGCCAATTTCTCAACTGCAATGTCCCGATCTTCAACATATGGATATTATAAACGAATACTGAGCTCATTACAATCCCATAACCAGCCTCTCTTTCTTGTCCTTGACTTCACTCGCGCTTTCACCTATGTGTATGAACATAGATTGTGCTGTATGGGAGGGCTAAAATGGCCACAGAATTGAAGGAACGGATAGAGATTGTTGAGGGCAATATCACTAAGATGGACGTCGATGCCATTGTGAACGCCGCCAACACCACCCTGTTGGGCGGTGGGGGAGTTGACGGGGCCATACACAGGGCAGCAGGCCCGGAGCTTCTCGAGGAAACGAGGTTGATAGGCGGCTGTCCCACAGGGGAAGCCCGTGTCACCAAGGGCTATCGGCTCCCTGCTCGCTGGGTAATCCACACCGTAGGCCCGATCTGGACTGGTGGAAACAAGGATGAGGATGCCCTGCTGGCCGGCTGTTACCGAAACTCCCTAAAGGCAGCCGTTGAGATCGGAGCTGCCACAGTGGCCTTTCCGTCCATAAGCACCGGTGCCTACCGGTTTCCTCTGGAAAGGGCTGTCCGCATTGCTCTGAGGGAGATAAAATCCTTCCTTAAGGCCGATCGATCTTTACACAAGGTGACCTTGGTCTGCTTCGGCAGCGAGGTCTATAGGGCCTACCAGGAGGCACTTGATGAGGCCTTTGATTGATGGAAGTGCACATATCAAACCGCAAACAGGTTGCTCGATAAGATCTCTTGTAAGTCCGCCAACATCCTTCAGGTCAGTGGCCATCCAGCGGCGGTATTTGTGTGAAGCCGATCCCTTTGGGCGTTGATCCCCATTACGTCATCTCCAATTATGACAAACTCGTAAAAAGTCGTATCCGTTGAGTCTGTCATTTCGACTGCAAGGAGAAATCTTGTATTTTCAGCATGTTATATTGATAAGATTTCTCGCTTCGCTCGAAATGACACGCTATTGAGACTTTTTACGAAACCATCAATTATCAGTGGGCTTGATTTCCCTTGATACGCTAAAATACGGTTGCCATGCAGCGAGCTTTGTATTAAAAATAACCACCCCTAAGTTGGGTTGCTGAAAACGAAACGTCTTCATAGCTCAAGATCCTATCCTCTACCCAGTGATGAACAGAATCTCTTTGAAGACGCCCCTTGGAACATGAAGGGAGATTGTGGGAAAAACATACGGCAATATCCTGGATGAGATCGGAAACACGCCTCTCGTGCCTATCGGTCGTTTAACCAAGAACCTCGGCGTGGCGGTGTATGCCAAGCTCGAGTCCTTCAATCCAGGGGGCTCTATCAAGGACAGGGTGGCGCTGTCGATGATTGAGGATGCCGAGCAGAACGGCCGGTTAACCAGGGAAAAGGTGATTATTGAGGCCACGAGCGGCAATACCGGTATCGGCCTCGCCCTCGTTGCCGCGATCAAGGGTTACCGGCTCGTGCTCACTATGTCGGACTCGGTGAGTGAGGAACGGAAAAAGATCCTCGCGGCTTTGGGAGCGGAACTCAGGTTCACCCCGTCTCATCTTGGCACCGATGGAGCAATCGAAGATGCCTACAACCTGGTTCGGCAAGAGCCGGAAAAATACTGGCTCGCGGACCAATTCAACAATGAGAGCAACTGGATGGCCCATTATCGTGGAACTGCCGTCGAAATCTGGGAACAGACAGGCGGAAAAGTCTCTACGGTTGTCGCTGCCATGGGCACCACGGGCACTATAGTAGGCCTCTCACGGAGGCTGAAGGAATACAATCCCCACATTGAGATAGTGGGGGTTGAGCCCTATCTGGGTCATAAGATTCAGGGAATGAAGAATCTCAAGGAATCATATCGCCCTGAGATATTCGATAAAGCCCTCCTGGACCGTATCGTTCATATCGATGACGAGGTTGCCTTCCAGGTAGCAAGGAGGCTCGCCAAAGAGGAAGGCATCTTCGTCGGCATGAGTTCCGGTGCAGCTATGGCCGCAGCCCTTAATGCGGCACATGAGATGAAGCAAGGCGTCGTGGTGGTGATATGTCCCGACGGCGGCGAACGATACCTGAGCACCAACCTGTTTACCGACCGAAAAAGGACTGGTATCAGGTTCTATAACACGCTCAGTAGGCAAATTAATGAATTCACCCCCATAAGGGAAAATGAGGTCACGATCTATTCCTGTGGACCTACCGTGTCGAAATTAATAGATATCGCGGAGTGCAGGAGGTACGTGGTCGCAGATATTCTGAGGCGCTATCTCGAATATAAGGGGTTTGACGTCACCCATATCATCAATATCACCGATCTGGACGATCGAACCATTCAGGGAGCAGAGGCCGCAGGGAAAGATCTAAAGACCTTTACCGACACCTATTACCAGGAGTTCCTCGAGGATATGGACGCCCTCAATGTCAAGAGGGCCGCCAAGTATCCCAGGGCAAGCGCGCATGTGGGAGAGATGATAGACACCGCTGAAAAGCTTATAGAGCGGGGCTTCGCCTATGAACGATTGCGCTCAGTCTATTTCGACATATCCCGTTTCCAGGACTATGGCAAGCTTTCCAGGGTGAACCTGGACAAGATCAAGGTAGGGAAAACGGTGGACCTGGATCAGTACGAAAAGGACAATCCGAGGGATTTCACGCTTCTCAAGAGGTCTACCCTCCATGAACTCAAGAAAGGTCTGTTCTTCTCCACCAAATGGGGTAACCTGCGTCCCAGCTGGCATATAGAATGCGCTACAATAGCCATGAAATACCTCGGCGAAACCTATGATATTCATACCGGGGGTGTCGATTTGATCTTTCCGCATCACGAAAACGACATAGCCATTTCAGAGGCCATTACCGGCAAGCCATTGGCAAACTACTGGCTTCACAATGAGCTGATCCGTGAGGAACAAGCGCCTGACCCACAAGAGACAAAGGCTGCCACACTCAGGGAAGTACTCCAGAAGGGATACCGCGGCAGGGATATCAGGTACTGGCTCATGCAGACCCACTACAAAAGGGCAATCTACTTTTCATGGGCAAAGCTGGCCATGGCGAGAAATACGGTTGCCCGTCTGGATAGATTCATCCATGCGCTCCGCACCTGCAAGAAGGGATCGGCTTCAGGCGAGATCAATCAGCTCATCTACGATCTTACCCGAAGCTTTGGCGAGGCAATGGATGAGGATCTAAATATTTCCCAGGCCCTGGCAGCGTTCTTCGGATTTACCCGTAAGGTCAACCGCCTCATTGACTCACATGGATTAGCCCCGTCTGATCGAGAAAAGATCGAAGAGCTACTCGCTAGGATCAACTCTGTGCTCATGGTGATGGACCTCTCCGAGGTGCAATCAAACCAACAGATAGAGGAATTGTTGAGGGAAAGAAGGGATGCGAGGGAACTCAGGGATTGGGCACGGGCAGACGCGATACGAGAGAAGCTGAAGGAATTGGGAATTGCGGTGCTCGACACACCGGATGGAACCACCTGGCATAGAATTCTCTGAATGTCCCTTCCCAGCGATTATCGCTGTAAGCCATGTGGCGCCTTCCAGCAGAGTCCAATTCTTGTGGCGGAGAGAGAGGGATTCGAACCCTCGGTAGAGCTTTTGACCCTACACTCACTTAGCAGGCGAGCGCCTTCAGCCATCTCGGCCATCTCTCCGCAAATTCCCCATACACAGAACTATTATTTGCCCCAATAAAAATAGCTACGTTCCTTTTCTGGCGGAGGGAGTAGGATTCGAACCCACGGAGCATTGCTGCTCAACGGTTTTCAAGACCGCCTCCTTCAACCACTCGGACATCCCTCCATTGTTGTCGTATATACCATACGAGGGGAAATCCGTCAAAATTTTTTCAAAAAATCCAAGGTATGAACTATGTCGTCTCTCCTTTTCCGGCACCGAAGTTTTGATGGTTTGCCCTTTTTAATTAGCCGTGGTTGCGATCGTACGATTCTTTATGATTGACAGTAAGACTAATTTATCTTACTAATAGGTAGCATGAAATATGAGCAAAAGGGGTGGGAAAAATGAAATCAACAAAGGGAAAGGTCAGTATTTCGCTGGATGCCTCCATTTTGCAGGACATTAAGATGTACTCTAAGTCTAAAAAGGTTTCCAGGAGCCAGGTAATTGAGAGTATCCTTAAAACGTGGCAGGCCGAGATCAAGAAACGGGAAATGATCGAGGGCTATAAGGCCATGACCCAAGAAAATACCCGAATTGCAGAAGATTTTTCCTCCTTAGCCCAAGAGGTGTGGCCTGATGAATAGATTCCCTAAGCGCGGTGAGATTTGGCTAATCCAATTCGATCCGAAAGTCGGCTCCGAACAAGGAGGAACACGTCATGGTGTTATCTTACAAAACGATATTGGCAACGAGCACAGCCCTACGACGATTGTTGCCGCATTGACCACCACGATTCGTCAAATGCCCATCCACGTGTATCTGGACAAATCAGATGGAGTAGATCGCCCATCCATGCTCCTTTTGGAGCAGATTCACACCATTGACAAAAAAAGACTGGTAAAAAAAGTTGGCAGGATAAGGGATGAAAAATTCAAAGAAATTTATGAAGCGGTCCTCTATAGCCTGGGATTTAAGGAGCTATAGGATAATCTCACTACAATTAGGTTAGAATTTGAAACCTTGTAAAACACTCCAAGTCCTTAGGATGAATTAAGACACAGTGTTGACTTTTACAAAATTGTAATACAATAGGTGAAACAAAGTGTTACGAGGTGATCGCAATGAGCGTTTTGACCCTCAGAATAGAGAAAGAATTTCTCAAAAAATTGGATAGTATCTCTAAGGCAAGGGGCACGAATAGGAGCGCTCTCGTTAAAGAAATCCTGCAAAAGGCCTTGGAACAAGAAGGGCTGCCTGTAGACCAGGCAACTGTTGCCATGAAAAAAGGGGGAAAGCCCGATGTAGAAATAGATCGGGAAACGATAGACAGGGAACTGGAAAGGAGTAGCCCGTTTTTTTCCTCAATTGAAGAAGCAATGGGCCATAGCAGGAAGAGGGTATGGAAAAAAGGGTAAAGGTTTTTATCGATACGGATGTATACGTCATTGAAAGGAGATACACAAGGGATACGAAGTATCAAGAAACCGTGCGATTCATAGAAAGAGCGGTAAATAATGAGATCATCGCCTATACCTCTATCTATAATCTATTAGAATTTTGTGGGATCCTATCATTTAATCTCAGCGCTGAAAGCACCGTAATGCTCTACCTTGGTTTTGCAAGAAAGTTTAATACCAACCATATTGTTCCCGGAGGAGGATGCCAGATTAGTATGTTTTGACCCCAAATCCATACTGGACCATATAAAGGGGAAGATGAGCTTCGGTGATGCCGTTGATAACTTTCATAGTCGATAAAAATAAAAAAATCCTCGATGCCTTTGTGACATGGAACGTGGCGCATTTTAAGGACAAAGTAACGGTAGCTGTTCTGAATCCAAATGAAGTGATGCCTTAAGAATAGAAACACAGGGGAAACATTGAACAACGAGGTCAAAAAATGAACTCATCATCCCAAACGTGGCGGCACCCCGGAGGTAAACTCAGAGAACTCGGCCCTGAGAACTTATCGGATGCTGAGCT
>Ga0315533_1000620_pt1 | contig 29574 bp, 28 predicted proteins | sample SalMarSW160130MG_FD_203081 | JGI IMG/M metagenome (GOLD analysis project Ga0315533, IMG submission 203081) | Salt marsh sediment microbial communities from the Plum Island Ecosystem LTER, Massachusetts, United States - Salt Marsh Sediment SW1601-30 ...
CTAAGGGAGGTATTATTTTATAGATATAACTATGGAATTTTCTCTGGCGTTACCTATGGAATTTATTATAGCTTTGAGGTGTCTATTTCGGACTTCTCATCTTAAGGGAGATATTTAACCAATCAGATGAAGAAGCCCTTAATTCCTTAATGTTTGATATCAGGTACCAGCATGCCCTACATACGACCAGCTTTCCGGAACAACCAGTATCCAAAAACAGCCTGACCAACTTTCGGGCAGCGGTATACAGATACAACCAGGAGTACGGTATTGACCTTATCCAGCAAGAGATAGAAAGTCAAGCTAAAAATTTTTCTAAACTACTTAAAATAGATGGCAAAACCGTCAGGATGGACTCCTTGATGATAAGCTCTTCTTGTAAGAAATTATCCCGCTTAGAGATTATCTACTCTACCGTAGCAAGACTCATAAAGATAATAGATAAAAATACCCTACCGGAATACTTTAAACCCTATTTAGATGAAAGCCACTATAATGATACCATCTACCGCTCAAGAGATAAACATCTAAATACTAAAATTAAAAAAGTACTTAAAGATGGTGTAAGACTCTATTCTATCTATAGAAAGGATAAAGAGATAAGAAAGACCAAAGAGTTTAAACTCCTTAGCCGGATGTTAAAGGAACAGAAAAGGTCATCTAAACATATATCTCCTAATTCCCTGCAAAACCCTACTGATCCGGATGCCACCTACCGTAAAAAAGGTAAGAACAAACACATCGGTTATACCGCAAATATCATAGAGAAGTTTGATGATAACAATCGGATGATAGAAGGCTATGACTTACAAAAGAATACTTACAGTGATCAGAAATTCGCGGAAGATACCATTTCCAAATTAGATAAAGGTACTACCGCTCTTGCAGATGGTGCCTATTTCTCCGAAGATATAAACAAAAAAGCCAAAGCCAAAGGTATAAAGATGGTCCCTACTAACCTGGTAGGAGGAGGTAAAAATAGTAATGGTGATAAATTTGAAATAGAGGAAAAAGAACATCTGGTAAAGAAATGTCCTTCTGGTCATAAACCGATAAATAGTAAGTTTAAAGAAGGATCCTATAGAGCCCATTTTAATAAGAAACGCTGTAGTAGTTGTCCCTTCCGGAAAGATTGTTCGGTAGTAGAACAGAAGAAGAGTTATCTCTTTAAAGTATCAGAGAAGACCTTACATCGCTGTCAACTTATCACTAGAATGGGAACCTCCGAGTATCAAGAGTTAGCCAGGAAAAGAGCCGGGATTGAGGGTATTCCCTCGGCACTTCGCAGGAGGTACAAGATAGATCATCTGCCGGTAAGGGGAGAAGTACGTTCAAAGGTGTGGTTAGGGTTTAAAATATCGGCCATAAACTGTAAGAGATTGATAAAAGGATTAACAGATAGGCCAAAAGAAGGCCTTCCTGCTCTTTTATTTAACCATTTATTTTCGTTATTTAATTTTCAAAGAACCTACAGAGTCAATTTTGCTACTTAAGTAAAATATATTTTGTTAAATAGTTAGTTTTTGGGAGATAACCATAATATAAATTTATTAAAGTGTCAGAGTTCCTCTTTATATTTCTTCTATCCCTGGCAACCCGGCCCGGGAAAAGCACCGAACCAAACCCGGATCACCGGGTTTTATTTCAACATCTTTCTCCAAAAGATTGAATAAGCTATACCACCTATAACCAATATGGCTATAACCAGGAACCACATATTAATTTTATCACCCCTTTATTTTTTATTAGCCCGGGCCCCGAGCTATACTTTATAGATTCGCTTTATCTAAACCATTAGCCACATCATCCTTTGAAACATAAGTATAGATAATAGTGCTCGTCAGGTTCTTATGTCTTAAAGCATTCTGGGTCAGCCTCAAGTCCCTGGTATTTCGCAAATATTCGGTGGCAAAACTGTGCCTCAGGATATGAGGATAAACCTGCTTCTCTATCTCGGCCAGCTTCCCATATTGCTTAATAAACCTCTGCAGCTCCCGGGGACTGATCCTCTCTCCGTTCTTACCGATAAAGAAAGCATTCCCTTTGTTATATTTAAAGGCTTTCCTCGCTCTTAAATATCTTCTTAATTCCTTCCAGGTCTCGCTTTTAGTTAAAGGCTGGTATTCGTCATTCCCTCTCTTCCCCCGCCTGATCTTAATCCTATTCTCTTCAAAGTAAATATCCTCATCATTCAGGTGGCAGGCCTCGCTATTCCTGATTCCTGTAGAAAATAGAAGCCTGATAATTGCCTGATTTCGTATAGCCAGAAAGATATTGTTTTTCAAATAGCTTAAATACTTTGAGTCTTTTAACTTTTCTTCTTTTAACCTTTTCTTAAAAAGACCTTCCAGCCCTGCTCCTGCCTCTATTAGTTTCTCTACCTCTTCCCTGGTCAAAACTATCGGGGTCTTTTGTCTTTTCATTTCTCTATCCTCCCTTATAATTGTTTTGCCTAAAATTTTCATGCTTCAGTTAGAGGTACTTCTGACCTTTTTTCTACTATCATTATAAAGGATAGAGGATGTGTTGTCAAGTATTTTGTCGTAGAATAGTCCATTCTACGACAGAAGTCTACATTATTTTGATTTTGAATTTTTGAAACCCTTATAAACAAAGGACTTTTTAAAAATGCTTATGTTGTGTTTTGACGCTTTACCTCGTAAAGTCCTAAAAAAGCCCCTATTTCAAAATTATAATCCGCTTTATTAAGGGTAAAATTAATAGAGATCTTCCCTCTTTTAAATAAAAAAACCCCTGCTCTTTTTTAGGGCAGGGGTTTGATAAGTGCTTTCTATTTTTAATTTTCAATCAGCCGGGGATAACCAGCAATGCATTACTTTACTTTCTGTTTTAATTCTTTACTGGCTTTGAAGACCGGGACACTCTTAGCCAGTATCGCTACTCTTTCACCGGTGCGGGGATTTCTGGCCACTCGAGCAGCTCTTTTTCTAATGCTAAAAATACCGAAACCCATCAATCTAACGGCATCGCCTTTAGCCAAACAATCAGTGATATTTTTAAATACACATTCTACAACTCCTTTAGTTTCCACTTTGGTGTGGTCTATTTCCTTGGCCACCTGATCGATTAATTCTTTTTTGTTCACTTTAGAAGACCTCCTTTCTTTTTTATTTGTTTAACAAAAAATGTTATAACCTATAGAACAAGTAAACATAATTGTTGAGACGCTATTTTTATATATACGACAGGCAATTAAAAAAATCCTTCTTTTTCTGGAAAAAATATTTTTTAGGCAAAGATGAGCATTAGGATTGGAGTCTGGCAAGGCCAGAATAAACATCTCAAAAAATCTCTTATCACCTAACAAATAACAGAAGCCTGTCTATGTTTTTTCCCTCTGGAGAAGGTATTAGCCACCGCATCCCCGTAGTCCGGGGACCGACCCAACCTTTTTTTTATTTTATCCTTCTCTTCGATGATGATATCTCCGTTACTCCTGGTACTCCAATGTACTTCAGTTAAATCTTGAGTCAGTTCATCAATAGGAGGCAAGGCTAATTCCCCATCTAATGCGGGATCTAAAGCATCTCTTAAAGCCCAACATAAGAAGGCCCTCATATTGGCAAAGGTTCTCTGCCCGGTTATATCGTTTAGATCCCTCGCTGATTCCGAGGCCTTAACTCCCACCGCATTAACGTTCTGTTCTATCAATCTTGAAAAGACTCCGGCTCCTTCTCCTAATGAATCTACAAAAGCAGTATCTTCCTTCTTTATTAGGGTATTTTTAATTTTTCCCACGGTAATCATATGATCCTGTTTACTATAGGTCTTAAATTGCTCAATAACATTGCCTCTTCTAAAAGCAAATACCGTAAGGTCTCTCCCCATGCCGGCTACATCCACTCCCAATTTTAGGGGGCCTTCTCCCTTACCCTTTAGTTCTCGCCACCTATCATTGGCCATCTCCACCCAACTTAAAGGAATAAGAGTATTCTCGGTGGCTCTCGGAAACTCTCCCATCACTTTTACCAAGAATAAATCATTGGGCCGGTACCATTTCCCTTCCCACTTAAAATCGCAGGCGTCTTTCTTTACTTCACTTTCCTCTATCTCCACTACCCAGCCCGGCTTCTTAATCTTCTCATCAATCCACTCATAATCTACCTGTCCGGGGATTAATATCTTTTTGGCTCTGACGTTTACCGCATTCAAACAATTTAGTTTAAATTTTACATACTGTGGGCTCCTGGTACTCTGATAAGCCTCTCCGCTAGTCCTGTTGGGGTTGAATATCAAGACTAATCGGCTGTTGCCGGTTAGTATCCCTTCGATAGCATCAAAGGTTGCCTGGTCTATTCCAGAGGCCTCGGTAATTACTACCATAAGATTGGGAGAATGGAAACCAGTCCAGTCTTCCGGCTTCTTATCTTTAGTTTTAAAGCCCAATAAAAACCAGTCTAAATCCTTGGGGAAAGTTATTTTATGAGTCCACAGATCTCCACCGAGATTTACTCTGGCATTTTTATAGATCCTGCCTATCTCTGACATCATAACATTCAGAACCTGCCTATCGGTAGGTGCCGTATTAATAACCTTAGAGGGAATATTCAGATACAAAAAGCATAAAGAGGCGACTGCTGCCACGTAATCTTTTCCAATTGCATGGCCTGACCTGACCGATATTCTTCTGGCTACCTGTATTGCCTCCAGTATCCTTCTTTGCCTTCGGTCCAATCGAACCCCCAGGACATCTCTGGCAAATTTATTCCAATCACTTTGAAGTTTATTTTTTAAAGCAATTGACTCTTCATTTATTTCCACTACGTGCCTTGTTCTCCTTCTCCTTGGCCATGGTTGCCTTCATCCATTGTTCAAAACTACCTGGCTCACCAATTTCTCTTCTGTCGATATATAGTCCTAATAACTTCGCTTCATCTTTATCCGCATCCAATGCAAGCTTATAATCTTTGTCCTCTATCGCCCTAGCTCTTATCTCTCTCCTTTTGGCAAGATGATAGCCTATTCCCCACCTCTTGACATCAGTGAAATGTTTTTGCCATTCTTCTCGTGCTAATTTAATATATTCATATGCCTGCCGCTTTTCAAGACCCCAATTTTGTGCGATAAATTGCACTATATATCCTGATGTTCTATTTGGAATTAATAAACTCACTTTGTATATTCTCTTTTGCTTTTCTACTTCATCAATTCTTTTTCCAGCCATTTATATCACCTCCCAATCTCTAAATAAAAAATGGTCTTATCCTTTAAAATTAATATTCATCATCTAAATCGTTCCGATTCCTATTAAGTTCCGCCTCTAATGGATCGAATTCTTTTTCTTCTTTAGACATTTTAGGTCTCTTTTTTTAAACTCTGTTTTTTTATCTGTCACAAGGGCATGTGACAAATAGAATTTAAAAATCCTTATAAATCAAGCCTTTCAAAACATATTTTTTAATGTGTCACAATCTGTCACAAAGGCAGGTGACAAATAGAATTCGCTGAAAACCTTATTATATATATATTTTTTTAATATATATTTCTAATTGTCACATAAATACTACAACCTTATATACGTGTGATTTATAATTTATACGCGCATATATGAGGTTAATTTTTTTTCTAAAATTAACCTAAAATTAACCTCCGTATTCTGTAACCCTTACTATATAATACTTATATAATATATTTATATATAATAAATAGGTTAATTGTAGATATTACATATACCCCTGAATTTCTTGTCCATTTTCTTCCGCCCCTTGGGGTTTGCTAAAATTAAAAATTAACATCCAAAAAACTCCAAAAAAACCGCCGTAACCATTGCCGTATAACCCTTACAAAATTCGGAGGTTAATTTTAAACCTAATTTAAACCTAAAATTAACCTACCTCCGATTATAGAGCAATATACACCTTCTTTGGCGGTCCACCTTTACTGCCTAGCGGAGGTTTTATATTCATAACTACAATAGATTCTTTTTCTATCAAAGTTTTCTCTATATCGGAAAGATCTCTCCATTGCAACCCAAATTTATTAAAGATTTCCGACTTGTAAACCTTTCCATTTTTCTTGATATATTTTTCGATATCCCTGAGCAATCTTTGATCCTCGCTTACCCCCACATGCTCCGATACCATTATTTGACCAGAGGCAATTAAAAAATCCATTGCTTTTGTCGCATACTCAAAGGCTTCTTCTGAAATCATATTATTGTCGCCCCCACCTTCACATAAACAAGCGTGATAGATCATAGCCAATTTAAGGCAGGATGTTTCTATTCTGGCGTAAAAAGCATTTAGGCATGAAGATTCCTTTTCCTTTCTCTTCCCTCTCGCCCAGGCTTCAAATTTTACCTTTATTGCCTCATAAGACATTTTTTGCTCATCATACATATTCCATATTTTCTTTAATTCCCCTACTAGTTTTTCAAAATCTGAATCATCAACCTCTCCAGGGAGGGGAAAATATTTATCGTTTTTTAATACTGAAATTAAAAATACTCTTGCAAAAAACCCGGTTTCCAGGTCCTCTATAGTAAAGTATTTATTGAAGCTCAAGGGTATACAAGCACCGATAAAATTAACTGCGGTATCCCTCACGTTAAATTCTTCCTTGCTTAACTGTTTCTTAATAATTGACCCATCATATATTTTCATTAAAAATTCCTTAGATGTCTTCCAGGAGTTTGCTTTTTTCCAAGCCTCTAAAATAGTCGCAAACTCTTGCCAGTGTATAAAGCCGATATCCCTTCCATATGTTCTACTAGTATCTAAAGCCCTCACCAAACCTTCTTCGCTTGCTACTGTCGGCAATAGTAAATCATTATCTATTTTACTTAATATCTTAACTACTAGATTAATGCCAGTCCCCTTTCTTCCCCCGCTATCTGCTAAAAATACACACCATATATTAGGACAAATCTTTTCCGCAATATACTTTACATACATATTCTTGCCTAAAACGGTCGCTACCAGCATCATGGCCCCCCAGAATAAGAAAGCCTTGGGGCAGTCAGTTACTTCTGAAAAGACGTCCACATAATCCCTTAAAAACCCTCTATCTGGGATTGCTTCTTCTAGAAGGATGTTCAGCTTTTTCTGATTTATCTCATGCGTTATAATAGGCTTTGCAGATGTCGAATTAAATTCTTTCAGGGTCTTTTGTTTTGCTTCCCTGATAGCAATATTCAAGGCTACCTCTAAATCCAAATATGTAAATATCTTATTTACTATCAGCTTTAATTTATAGATTCTTCTTTCAAGATCCGGCAGTTTAACCAGTTCCTTTATTAAATCTGCCTTGACTGACTTTTGTATTTCCTCTGAATCTTTATAGACGCCTCGCTTGAAAAGATCTATTTGTGATTCAATAAACTTTATAATTTTTTGCTTCTCTTTTTTTACCTCTACCATAAAATGCTCTCCTTTCGATCACCCGGAAGGATCGGCTGAAAGGAGAGCATTAAAGCCCCCACCGATCCTGCCGGGTTTTTAAGGCCGTTTTACCGGCCTTTATTTAATTCCAGCTCCCTTTATTTTTTAAAACCTCCTCCTCCATTTTTAAAATCCTAAAAAAAAATGACCCAAACTCTTTTAAATTACTTTTTAATAATCCTAAAGAGCTTAGGTCATTAACCTAACTTTTTAAGCATTACTTATTCTATTATATGTAAAATTTTAACAAACTAAATTGTTAATGGCCTAAACCCTTCATATTATTTTGAAATAATTCTAAAAAGCCTAGACCATTGGTCTAACTTTTAGACCTTACTTTCTTTTAATCGTCTATTAATTTTATCAAACTAAACTATTTCTTTTTGTTATAAATTAAAAATTTTCCTAATTTACCTCCTTTAATTTCTAAATTTATTTAAGTTATAATTTCTAAAATTTATAATACCTTTTTTTCTACGATACCCAGTCTGCTACTTATTCCTTTAACCTGGGCAGCAAGAGAACTAACTTTTTCATCAAGAGGACCTATTCCTTTAACTTTTTCATCTATAGAACCAATTTTTTGACCCAATTGATAAAGGAAAGCAACAACGCTAAGAGTTAAGAACTTATCAAAAATTGCTTCTCCACAAATGATTTCTAAGATAAACATTATTAATATAAAAGTTGGAAGTACCAACATAAGAATACGTCCTTTACTTATAGTAATTTTCACATCGGCATCACTCCCTTTTTTTTATCTTAGGTTTCAGGAAAAGAAAGGATTAGAACCGCCTTTTTTAATTGCAGGTGCTACTCTCATTTTTAATATTACCTCTAGCTATTATATTATTCAATTTTTAATTAAAAAGGACTGTTCCCTTTCCTTATTTATTATACACCTAGATGAATAGAAAATCCTAAGTTCGATAGTAATTAAAAGCAATTTACAAAAGTTAGTAATTCCCTATTGATAAAATTATCCTTATCACTTCTTCGACCTTTTGCATAAAATCATTATTCAGGTGACCAATTTTTTTTATTATTCGACTCTTATCGACGGTCCTAAGCTGTTCACATTGTATTATGCTATCTTTTTTTAGGCCACCTTTACCTTTATCAATCCATACATAAGTAGGATATTTCTTTTTCTTTTCAAGCCTTCTTCTACTGGTAATAACCGCAATAATTGTGGTCGGTGCATATTCATTGTTAACATCATTCTGAATAACTAAACACGGTCTTCTTTTACCAATCTCAGAACTCTTTATTGGTTCTAAATCTACATATACGATATCACCCCTGTACATACCCATTCTATATTATAAATTTTCTCCATCAACATATTTAAATTCTTCACAGATTTCAAGATTCAGTTTAGCAGTTTTTTTACATTGTTCGATCAATTCTTTCTTTAAGATTTCCTTTTTTACTCTATTTAGATGTTCTTTAGTGGCCTCCCGGATAAAATAGCTAAAATTAGTGTTTAGATCCTTGCTTATCTTTTTTACCTCTTCCTTTAATTTATCAGGTAAGCAAATATTTACTCTTACCATATTAGCTTCTCTCATTTCATACACCTCTATTGTATATAGTATGTGTATATATATTTTATACACATTTATTATATATTGTCAATACTTCGAATTGCCTTACCAGAATATAAACAAATCCATTAAAACCCGATCTGGACCCAAAACAGCCCATTCCTGCAATTTAAGCCAGAACAGGCCTTCAAAAACCGCTTTTTTTGCATAATTTTAGAGCTCCCCTTATGATATGACCTTACTTTCTTAAATGAAAGTTAATCCTTCTTTCTTAAAAGCCATACCTCTTTTATCGCCTCACCTACCTTCTTAAACTCCTCATAGGTAAATTTATCGCTTTTAGCATTGTTGCAAATGGCACAGGACAGAACGCAATTTTCTTCGGTATAGCCTTTTTCGTTATCTACCCGCTCCAGCTCTAATCTCTTGCCCCTCTGGCTTTATAGAATCTCCCCCAGATCCGAATAAAATCTTCTTCTCTGATACTGCAATAATGACATCTCTTTCCATCTCGCTTATAAAGTCTATCCCGGAGTCTCTCTTTTTCTTTTTCACTTATTTCATTTTGTTCTAAATCACTCTCGCTTACCCCGATAATAGCCGGATATTCGGTCCAGCTAAAATCTTCCTTTTCTAACTCTTTTCTAACTTCTTTATTTTCTTTGTTTCATTTAATTATTTTTTTCTCCATAAGTTCTCTGATTTCAACCTATAAAGATGCTACTGACTCTATAATGCCATTCTTCCGGGTGTTCTTCTAAGTATTTATCAAAAATTGCCACAATTTGAGAACTAGTTATATCTTTAAATTTGTCTGCAAACATTATAGCGAAAAAAATTTACCAAGGGATGCCAACAGAATGTTCCTGAGACATATTAAATAAATCAGTCTTCATAAAACTCATACCATCTATTAAACCTTGTATATAGAAATTTTTTGCTATCCTTTCTAATTTCATATAGGAATTGCCATCATGAAACACAAAGACCTTTTCTTCTTGTTCTAATCCACAATAAGAAACTAATAATAACAGTAAAATAAGAGACACTAATAATATTATTTTTTACACCTAACCATTCAGTTTCAATAGGTTTATTAATTGTATCTTGTATATCCTTAAATTTTCTTCCATTTACAATAATATTAATTTTGATTATTACTTTTTCTTTAATATATTTATCTTTATTTTCTTTAATTATATTGGCAATAATTTCTCTATATACATCTCTATATTGTAAAAACAATCATATCTATAATACTAACGTAATGCACTGTTTCAACATTCATTTAAATAAATAATGCCTTCTTATCATAAGGTAAATAAAAATTATGTAATAATATTTCTAAGAAAAAAATAAATATAAAGAATAAAATAAAAGATAAATTTTTTAACAATTTTGCCCTAATTTTTAATTATATTACCTAGGCTATTTCTCCATATATTAATTACTATTTAATCTCGTTATTCCCTTTTTTTGCTAAAAATAAAATATATTTAGTTTATGCTTGACAGCATAATTTTTATTAACTATAATTAAACTATGCTCGGAGGAATAAATTTATGGAAAAAGAAATCTATACTACTAAGGATATAATACGCAACAACAAGCTTGCAAATATATTTATTTCTGAAAACTATCAATTTACTAAAAAATTTAAGTCAGTCCTTAATAAACCGAGATTTTCAATTAAAAAATCAAGACTATTTGTAAATGACTTAACTTATAAAAAAATTAATGATTGGGATAAAAAAAATGTAATCTCTGGTGATAGGAATAACAAAGAAGCTGGTTGGAGAAAATTTTCAATAATTGATATTTTAAAACTATATATTATATCGGATTTAAGAAAACTTGGTTTTGATATTAAAAAAATAAGGGTAATTTTAAAAAATATATCTGACTTTACATTTGAAGCTATTTCTTTACCAAATAATAAGCTTAAAGACTTTCCTTTTTTACTTCTTGAATATTTTTTTCTTGAATGTATAAATGGTTATAAGAATTTTTTAATCATTAGTGAAAACGGAGAAATATACTTCTTTCAAGAAGATGATTTATTTTCAATTCATTTTTATTTGGATGGAGCAGGTGCTCCCATTATTATTCTCCCCTTCTTTAAATACGTTAAAAAAACAGCTGAGAAAGTAAATTTAAAAAAAGTGAATTATGATAATGATCCTAGAGTATATGAATTATTTAAAACCTTTCCCGAAGAAAGAAAGATATTAGATATTATTAACAATAAAAAATATGAAACCATTACTATTTCCAAAAAGAATGGGAATATTTCTACCATTAAAGCCAAAGAAATTAACAGAGGTGATTTTTCTGAAAAAGAAATAATTGAAGCAATAAGAAAAAAGGACTATCAAAACATATCTGTAGTGGTTAAAGATGGTAAAAGAATAAATATTACCATGGAAGAATCTATAAAATTATAATTAAGTTCGGTATCAGGAATCACCTGAACCATAAATTATTATTATATATCAGCAGAGAGCGTTAGGAACAACCTAAACTCCTTGCAAAAAGGAGTTATAATGCTCTCTTTGCAATTATGCAAAAATTTATTAAAAAAAGATAATTACACTAACCAACAAATTGAAGAAATAAAAAATACCCTATATCAACTAGCTGAACTTTTGGTTGATAAGTATATTTCCAATAAAAAAATAACCAATCAAACAAGGAAAAGTTAAAGAAAATTGAAAGATATAAAAACTAAAGAAAAATCTTTAGAATTAAGGGCGCAGGGTCTAAGTTTTTATAAATTGCTCAAGAGCTTAAAGTCTCTAAGCAGACTTTAATTAATTGGAGTAATGATTTGCAAATAGAACTGCACAATTTGAAAGCAATTGAACTTGACAAACTCCAAAATGAATTTTATATTGCAAGAATAAAAAGAATTAAACTTTTTGGAGATATTGTTAAATCAATTAAAAAAGAATTAGATAAAAGAGATCTGGAAGGATTAAAAACATAAAACTTTTAGATTATTTATTGAAATATTTAATTATATTTAAAAATGAAGAAATTGAAATATTCTTTAAAGAAGAAGAAAAAGATATTCTAAATTCTAAGGGTAGTCTATTTAACAAATCCATTAATACATGGGAAGTATAAATTTTTACCAAAATTAGCCTAATTAAAGGAATGAAAATGAGCAAATATTGTATTGTTTATTGCCGTGTTTCTACTAAGGAACAGGCTGAAAAAGGTTACAGTCTGGAAGCCCAACAAAGAGAATGCATTAAGTTTGCTTTCAGAAATAGCTATAAAGTGGATAAGGTCTTTATCGAAAGAGGTGAAAGTGCCAAGACGCAGGATCGTACCCAATTAGCTAAGTTAATTGAATATTCTGTTAAGAACAAGAAGAAACCTTCCTCTTTAATCATCTGGAAATTTGATAGGCTGGCCAGGAATCTATCCGATCAGACCGAATTAGTGAAGAATTTCAGTAAGCTTAATATTCGAGTCTTATCGGCAACTGAAAACAACGAAGATAACTCAACGGGTAATTTAATGCGCAATATTATCGGTTCTTTTGCCCAGTATGAAAATGATGTAAAGAGTGAAAGAACTATCAACGGAATGAAACAAGCTGTCAAAGAAGGCCGTTGGTGTTGGCCTGCCCCTATCGGTTATTCTAATGCAAAAGACAGTATTGAAAAACCAATCCTTGTACCAAATGAAGAAAGTAAGTATATTGAAGAAGCTTTCCTCTTCGCTGAAAAAGGGATATACAAGCAGACCGAGATTGTCAATAAGCTAAAGGAAAAAGGTTTTAAAAGAATAAATAATAGCCTTCTAAACCGTATCTTAAGGAACCCTATCTATTCTGGTTATATTAAGACCAACTGGTTTCCTGATTTAATTCCTGCCAAACACAAGCCGATTATCTCCCAAGAAATCTTTCAAAAAGTGCAGTTTATTTTGGAAGGAAAAAGACCGAATATAAGTCCGAAATTAAGAAACCATCCCGACTTCCCCCTAAGAAACTTCTTAAGATGTGATAAATGCGGAGAAAAATTAACTGGTAGCTGGTGTAAGGGAAGGAGTAAGAGATACCCTTATTATCATTGCCGTACTAAAGGCTGTTCTCTAAATGTGAGAAAAGAGGTATTAGAAGAAGAATTCTATCAATGCCTTAGATCCTTTCAACCTAAAAAAGAGATAATGGATTTATTCGAAGAGATCATCCTTGATGTGTGGAAGAAAAAACAAGAAGAAAGTTTTAAGGAAGCCAAAAAATTAGAGATAGAATTAAAAGCCCTAAAGGATAAAAAAGAGAGGATAAATGAACTAGCTATTAAGGGAACCTTTGATGATAAGACCTATAAAGAAGAAATTCAGAAAGTCAATAACGAAATCTTGATAAAACGGATAGAGTTAAATGAGAACAAGATTGAAGTTAATGATAGCGAAAGTTGTATTAATTTCTGTAAATACTTTATTTCTAATATTGCTGATTTATGGAAAAATGCCCAATTAGACCTAAAGCAACGGTTCCAAAAAGTGATATTTCCAGAAAAAATCTTCTATAAAAAGGGAAGATTTCGAACCACCAAAATCGCCTTAATTTTCAAGGTTTTTGAGGGGAAATCTTCCCAAAATTATTGTCTGGCTCCCCAGACAGGACGAGTTTCGCAACTTTTGTATGAGTCATGAAACGGAAAAGGTGTATCATAGGTTAGAAGAAGTTATGAGTGTTTGTTGAAAATTAAAAAATATTACTTTCTTTATTTTCCTCTATTTAATCATGACTAAAAACATCTTGAATTTTTCCACCGCCTTCATTGAGTGTGGTTTATTTGCCGGCATAATTATCATTTCGCCTTCCTTTAAAGTAAACGGTTTTCCAGATATTGTAACTTCTGCTTGGCCGTCAATTATATTGACTAAAGCATCAAATGGTGCAGTATGTTCGCTTAGCCCTTGCCCTTTATCAAAAGCAAATACAGTGATTATCCCTGTGTCTTTCTTTATTATCTCACTGCTGACAACAGCATTTTCTTGATATTTTACCAAATCAGATAGATTTTTTACTTGCATAGTGATTGCCACCTCTCATATTATACTATTTAGTGTTTTTAAAGAATCGATTAATAACATTGCTTTATATATTGTTTAGATATACTAATAAATAATCTAAAAATCCTTCTTTTTCCACAAAATAATTTATAAAATAAAAAAGCCCTTCAGCAAAATGCCAAAGGGCTTGAAATTGTTAGGCCCCCACGCTGTTCCATAGATAGAACTTTTACCTATCAATTTTACTTTCAGACTACAATCAAAAAACCTTCTACTCCCAAGAAAACATATAGAAATCCTTTCTATTTGGCCAAAGAATATAAGAAAATAATTTATTCAGGAGAAGTAAAAACTCAAGCAGAACTGGCCAGAATAAAAGGCATCTCAAGAGCAAGGATTACACAAATTCTAAATCTATTAAAACTTGATAAAAACGTTATAGATAATCTTGAACAAATTGGGGATCCGATGGATAAAAAAGTAATATCTGAAAGAGAACTACGAAAAAGTACTAATTAAGATTAATAGCCTAGTACTAATTTCTAGCAGTGTTTAAAACCCAGCTTTTTTTTGATAAAGCAAAACTAATACATTATTTTTTGTTGAACGATTTTTTCTTTGTTATCCTTAACCAGGCATGGAGGAAGTAAGTGTTCCTCTGGCCATATATTTTTATGTTCTTATTGTGGCACAAAAGAAGGGTTTTGACTATCCTGACTGATTTAGATTGTTATAAAGTTCAATGCTATTTTTAATTATTGATCTTTTAGTCCAGGACTAACTTATTTTTTTTCTGCGTATGATTGCCCCTTAAAGACGGCTCGAATTTCCGAAGCAGTAGTTGCCTTGGAAAGGGCTGACATACGATCTTGCTCTTCTTGCTGTAATAATTCAAGATTTCTTACTACCTGCTCTAACTTATGGGCAGGAAATTTACAGGCACCATTTTCATCCATGTGGATAATCTCACCAGGAGATACATCCATGCCGGCTACCGAAACTGGTGTGTTTACCGAATGGACTGCCATATCTCCATGCCCTGCTGTTACCCCGGTTAGCATGTACTGAAACTTCATCGGCCGTATCTCATCTATATCACGTGAAGGCCCATCAGAAACGACTCCAACACATCCTATTGACTTCAATGCCGTGGTCATATTGCCTCCGGAAAGACCTACCTTACCTGATATCTCTGGCGGGAATATCTGTTTGATTATTAGAATAGTAGGTTTCTTTGATTGCTCCAGAGCATCAATAACATCCATAAAGGAAAGGCGGGAGTAATTGGGATCTAGTAGGCCAAAAACACATGTGACTGCATAGCCAACAGTACGGCCAAGCTCAGGGTAGATACAACGTATCGACTGGTCTGTGTACCAGTTCTGTGTCCAAGGATTGTAAAGTCCCAGACACAATGGATTCTTAGGATAGGTCGCCACCACGTTTGTCACTGATGGGGTATCGTGTTCCTTTAGTTTTTCCAACAATTCTTTTTCTTTTGTCATTTTATTAACTCCTTTCATTTATTTATTAAAGAGATTCAATTAATTTCGCGAAATTAACTAACATAATTTCTGTTTAAATAGTCCCTTAAACTAACTATCTATGAGTTTGTAAGTATTTCATAAGTAATCTTTCCACATCTCGACCTAATGGGGATTAAAAGACTACTACTGATATTTTTAATATATTCGACTATCTATACTAAAAATCCTTCTTTTTCAAATAAAAAAGCCCTTCAGCAAAAGGCCAAAGGGCTTGAAATGTCTTGGCTCCCCAGACAGGACGACTTTCGCAACTTTTGTATGAGTGATGAAACTGAAAAGGTATGTCATAAGTTAGAAGAAGTAGTTGGTATCTGTTGAGAATTAAAAAAGGCAGAAACTTCAATTAAGAAGTCCTGCCTTTTGATTATCTTGGCTACCTCTAATACTTCTTCTTCCGATAAAATTCTTCATTAAAGAATCATAATAATTCCACCCAAAGTATGAGCTACTATTGCCCACTATAGTGTATTTGTCTTCTTTGTTAAATAACTTAAATATAATCCAAACAATCCTGCTCCAAACATCAAACCTACCATATTGTTATTTGAGGAAACTGATCCGGGCGCATAATGCCAGATTGCAAAACAAAAACTTGGCCAAATCATTCTAAAAAAATATTATCAGCAAAGAGTTTCATATACACACCCCGCCATAATATTTCTTCAAAGAATCCATTGCCAAATATTGTTGATAGCAATAAAAGCCATGTCCACATACTCGCTTTCTTGTATTCCATTCCTGGAATAAATTTAACAATTAGTGCCACTAGCAGAGGAAAAATTAGTAGGAGAAGTGTTTTTTTACCCGGATTTTGAGGTTGGATTAACTTTTGTAGACTTTCCTTCCCAATAATCCACAGGGGAAAAGCAATGCCCCAAATTAGCCAATATATCCATAATCCAATATACCACCCTATCTGATTACCAAATGCCCTTGCTGCCAGTTAAAAAACTGGGTACATAAAAACTACAAGTATCAGAGGTATAATAATGGCAATTTTCTGTTTCTTATTCATAATAATAAATATTATCCTTTTTATTTCTATCTATAAGTAGGCATTTTTCTCAATTGTGTATAAAGAGTAACATTTTATATTTTTTGTTTAACTTAAAAATGGAACAATACCATAACATTAAGAATATCCATTAATAATAAATTATTTTAGAATAAAATGTTCAAATTCTTTGGTTTTCCTTACATATTTATTATACCAAAAGTATAAAAAATCCTTCTTTTACTGTAAAATAATTTATAAAAATAAAAAAGCCCTTCAGCAAATACCAAAGGGCTTGGAAATTGTCTAGCTCCCCAGGTTGGTGTCTGAAAGCGTACTTTTATGGGATAAGCTCAGGATTCATATATACAGAATGAAATATGGAAAATTAAGGATTTCATTTTGGATCATTATTTTTAATATCAAGCCTTAAATCTCTATAAATTGCAATTGGATATATTGTAATATTGGGATACCTTGAATATCTAGAGAAATCTTCAATATTATCCATCGCTTGGAATATCTTTCTAAACGCTGATTCAAATTTCATCTTATCACTCAATATCTCTTTGTTTTGAAATTCTCTAAGAGGGTCAAATGATATTCCATTTTTAGATGGAATGGAAGTAATTAATCCAAAGGCTGATAATTTTATATTAGGTCTGAAACCATAGCTACAAAAAAAATGCTCGACCTCTTGATCAAGAAAACACTTTGATTTCAAATTACAAAATACTTGGAAGCTCGGGCAACTCTCAAAAGGATAAATTCGAAAGATTATCCTATTTTTTAAAAATACTTCGATCCATTTCTCAATTCCATCCTTAAGCCAATCAGCAATTGGATCAAGTCTCTGTAAATTAATTTCAACAAATTCATTTAATTCCTTTTCAAGACTATTTATTTTTAGTTCCTGCTTAGATCTTTGATTTCTATCCTTTATTAGTTTTAATTTTTCTTTCATATCTTTAATTAAATTCTCTTTTTCTTTGTAATGTGTGTTATTCTTTAAAGTATTTTCATTACATAAATTAATGAAATTCAGTATTTCATTAAACTTAGATGTTATTTTTGATATTTTTCTATAATCTTCTAAAGCTGTCCAACCATTAACTTAAATATATGGTACTTCCGCAATTATTTCTCTTATTTTGTCAGGATTGTTTTTGTCTTTGGAATACTCTTTATTTACGTTAACAATCAAGTTATTCATTTGAAGTTCTTTCTCTAACCTATTTAATAAATCATGATGAATAATTTTTGTTTCTAGTATTGAACCTTTTATATTATCTTCAAATTGTTTATCTATTTTTAATATATTCAGTAAACTAATTGAACCACCTGTTCTATCTTTTTCTGATTTTTCTTCACTTACTAAGATCTCTTTGAGCAAACCTTCTTCAATTTGACTCCAAAGAGATAGAGCCTTATCAATATCAAAATAAATTAAATCACGAATATTTTTATTATTTTTCATTTTTAAATAATTCTCCTCTTTATTTATTTTAAAATAAGCTTACATAATTATTTTTAATCACTCTCATAACCATTTAAAAAACGATGTGCACTTTCTTCTTCAAAATGCAGACAAAAGCAACTTTATTCTATTTTCACTCATTAAAAAGCCACCACTTATAGAAATTATAGTAAGTCTTTTGCAACCTCTTTTATTTCAATCAAATCTATTTTATCTATATCTTCTGATTTCTTTTGCTTAATTATTGTATGAAAATTTAGAAAAAGTTATCTAATTATTAAGCTATTACAACGGTTTTAATAACATAATTGCTAAATTATTTATTTTTATAATTAGCATTATAATTTAGTATCGTATGTTGTACAGTTTCAGGAAGTCCAAATTCTTCACAACGTCTTAATATCTGTTCTTTTTCCCAAATTAATACCCTGCGTTCTTTTGTTAACGAATGCCTATAAATATACTGTTTAGCAGCTTCGGTAATATCACCAGAAACAATTAACAAAACATGATCCGGCTTTACATTAATTCCTAATTCAGGATCCGGCATTTCCCAATTTAATTGTGCATAGGTTTGCGATAATACTTTTTCAACAAATCCATCTTGCAATTTGGTATTAGCCTTGATGTTACCTTTTTTTACTTGAGCCGAGAAATAAAGCCAATGTCCTGTTGGTAACTGAAATTTCATTCTTTAAATATCCTGTCCAAATTCAAGAGTTCTATCTGTATGTCCTTTTGCTTCTGCTGTTTTGAAACCGAATGTTGTTTTCTGACTTTTTTATCAACTCTTCCTGTCCTTCAATCCTATTCTCATAGTCATTTGATATAATATTGGGTGGCACCATAAAAAGTAATGCCACCCAATATCTAATTGATATTTATCTAATTATTACATCTTTTTTTAGTGATTATCTATACCCTTCTTTAATCAATCCTCTCACGATAGGTACGTCTTGCTTCGTTAAAACTATTGGACCAGTGCCAACCGGGGGTAAAGGAGGCGCAAAGTTATACTTTGCCTTCATGTATGCGAATAAAACTCCATAGAACCCTTGCAGGTACATTTGCTGATCATTAGCAAATAGTACTTCTCCCTTTTCCATAAGATTAAGGCACCCTTCACTAGGATCGAATACAGTTCCAAGCACTATATCTTCCCCTGGTTTATACCCCTCATCTTTAAGTCGCCCAACTAGTGTTTCCAGTAAGGTCACGTTAGGATGAGCGATTGCTTGGGTATCAGGATGTGCTTTAAGGTAACTAATTGTCAGTTCAGCGGCTTGAATTGGATCTGGACTAACAACAAGTTGCTCACAAGGGACACCAGCAGCTTCCATAGTTTCAACAAATCCCTTTCCAGCCTCTTCAATGTGAAAAGCACCTGGATGGTGGTTAACATACAGAGCCCGCTTGGGTATAAAGTTCTTCAGTACTGTAAGTGCAGGGAGCTCCCCAGCTTCATAAAAACTGCTGATACCCACATAGGTAAGGACTGGAATACTCTCATTAGAGGGTCTTGCATCCGGAGCGTTAATTGCAATTACCGGTAGACCTCCTGTAATAGCTGCTCTAAGCGATTCATCCATACTCTCAGGTGCAGTCAAAGTGCAAACTAACGCATCGGGTTCGCTTGCCAAAGCCGCTTCTACATAGGACATAAACTCTTCAAGTTTATAATCAGACGGTCCTACATAATGTAAATTAATATCTGGAAATAGTTCAGCAGCAGCTTTAGCACCACGATAATTTAGCTGCCAAGCTGGATCTGCAATCCCTCCGTGCACAACTACATAAATAGTATACTCTTTTTCCGATTCAGCAAAAGTATACAGGGAAAGAACTAAAAACAAGGACACTATCAGAAATATTAGCAAACCAGTTTTTAAATTACTTTTCATTTTTTACCTCCTATTTAGATTTATTAATTTATTTATATTTTTCTTTAAACTAATTATTATCTTATATCTCCACCTCCTTATCACTCCAAAAGTCAACTAACATAGGTTTATCTGAACTAACAAAATTACAATTACAGCTATTTATAACCATATAAGTCTCCTTTCTAACTTGTAATTTTATTTAATCATTCACTTTGTTTGTAAGCATTTAGATAATAAAGGGCTAATAAACTTACCCTCTTTTATCCGGCTAAAATAAGCCGTATAATATGTAATTATTAAATGATCTTAGAATAATCCACATCACTTCCTTTCTAAAAAGATTTTTTTACTACCAGAATTAATTAGTAAGCTTAAAAGTATAATTCCTAAAAGATTTTCTTAAAAGATACCTCAACAGGTTTAGGGAAATAGTAGTATAAGTCCTATTAGAGCACTTAAGCAAGTATGATATAATGCACCGGTAATTTTTTCTTCTTTATCAAGATTGAACTTAAAATAGGATGGAACAACTATTAGGACGATGGGATGATTTAGGGAACATCAACTAAAATATGGTTAATGTAAAAGTAGAAATATTGGAGTGGGGTTAATCTTATTGTTATCTTTGTATAACAAATTATTGGAATATCTTCTATAACTTGATGATTTATAAAAGTCTAATATAATATTTAATTGTTTAAAAAATTAAACTTTATATTTAGTGGATTATCCTCCTAAATAAATAAATTATCTTTATTATTTACATACTACATTTTTATTAAAAATCCTTCTTTTTCTGAAAAATAAATTATAAAAAATAAAAAGCCCTTCAGCAAAAGGCCAAAGGGCTAGAAATTGTCAGGCTCCCCAGACAGAACGATTATAGAACTTTTTGTATGAGTGATGAAACTGAAAAAGTGTATCGCGAGTTAGAAGAAGCAATTGGATTCTGATAGAAATTTAACATAGATAGAAATTCGTTTTAGAAGTTCTGTCTATGTTATCGCCTGGCTCTCCTTATTGGAAAGGTTTGGAACTTTTACCGGGAATATGACGATAGAAAATAGTAGATTAAATCAGTTAATTTTTCCGTAAAGTAATAATGGTATCTGTTATTTGGTTTCCTTATTAAGACAATTTTCGCAACTATTATATGAGGGATGAAACTAAACTTGGCAGTTGATTGTTATTTCTTATAAATATTGGGGACAATTCTATTTATACTTTTATAAAAATATATGCATAAGCTATTTTTGTAAAACCAGGTCCTCTCATTGTTTTTTCAATCTTTTCCACATCAATTGGTTTTCCCGTTTTTGTTTTAAAGTAAGTGTTTAAGTCCTTATCTGATATCTTGAAATAATTTCCACGTCTTTTTGTAACACCAATCATTTTAAATGACTTATCCAAATAAGCAAGAGATGCATCGCCATGAGAGTTATTTACAATTAATACACCTGATTTTTTTAAATACTTTTTACAATACTTGGATATAAATCCAGAATATAATGAAATCAATAAATCAAAACTTTCAGCCTTTTCTTTAATACTATTTGTAAAATCAGTAGAGTGAAAGCGAATTTCCGGAGATTCATTATATGTTTTTTTTCTAATGATGTAATCCAATGTTAATCTGTCAGAAAAAAAATTATTGCATCTTTTGTCAGTATCAACATAAGCCATTTGAGAAATGAAAAATGATGGTGTTATATGCACAAAACTGCCTGGATATAATCCATTTTTAATATTAAATGTATCTTTAAGTATTTTAAATAATTCACGTCTTTCGTCATTCTTCTTAATATAATATTCACTATACAAATTCGGTATTTTATTCATATTTGCTATAATCCTTTTTTGCATACCTTCTTTATGCCATCTCCTGATAGTGCCGCCTAATATCACATTTCCCATATAAAATCCGACTACCCGTTTCAAAATTCATGACACTATTAATTCGCTCTCTTGAATTCACGTTTTATTACTCCTTCAATTATAAAATTATTTTTATCTTACCATTTTCCAATTATATTTTTACTTCTGGAAACGAACATATCTTATCTCAATTTTCTTGTTAAACGATAATTAATTTATTAGGTATATGTCTCACTTATTCTAAATAAATACTAATACAAAACTCTTGAAAATCCTTCTTTATTTTGTAAATAATTTATTAAATCAAAAAGCCCTTCAGCAAAAGGCCAAAGGGCTGGGAATGTCAGGCTCCCCAGACAGGACGATTTTCGCAACTTTTGTATGAGTGATGAGACTGAAAAGGTGTATCGGAAGTTAGAAGAAATGATTAGTAATTGCTAAGAATTAAAAGACAAAGCTACTATTCAAATATGTTTTATCAAAAGCTTCAATTTTTTTTCGATTTTGTTATTCCTATCCACCTTGGAGTTCTATTCATGTATTCTCGGTATGCATCCCCATACTTGTCGAGAAGAATGCGTTCTTCTTCAGGCACCCCGAAGTGCCACGAGATTATCCATACCACCGCACATAACAGAAAAACCCAAGAAGCACAGGCTATACCTATGCCTATGCACATCAAGAACACGCCAAAGTACATAGGGTTTCTTGAAATACTGTAGACCCCTGTGGTTATCGGTTTATCAAGCGGAGCAGTAGCAAAGGAGACTCCAGCCATGAAGCTCATAACTGTGCCAAGAATACTAATGAGAATACCTATATAGAACCATTCCGTGCCTAGCTTCAGCGGGAGGAAGATGCTGTAGCCAATGGTGAAAGGCAGGATTACTGCATGAGTAATCAAAATTGCGATCCTGGAAGTTTTACTAACCTCACTCCATGCGGGTTCTCCCTCCACCCTCTGATTTGCCTTTTTCTTGCCAATCTGAAGAAGCGTGAGTGTAGCAAAATAAAACAGAACTGTGATAATCCAAGCATTCCATAAGCCTAACTCAAATTCTGGTATAAGTGACATAACTTCTTACCTTTTCTATAAATTTATACCTATTTTATATATTCGACATAAGTTTAAAAAATCCTTCTTTTAATAAAAAGCCCTTTAGTAAAAAGCCAAAGGGCTGGGAATGGTCAGGCTCCCCTAACGTTTTCTAGTTGGAACCAAATTGTACAAGATATACGAAATATCTATAAACTAAAGGATTTAATTAAGGTTCCTGTAAGCATTAAAAGCTCTATATAATTGTTTATTATCCTATATTTATCAATAATTATACTCCCTACTCTTATTCTAACCATATATTGTATAAAGCAAGAATTATCTTTTAAGACAAAGTATATAACTAAAAAGCTATAAATTATTTTGATACAGTAAAAATTTTTATGATATACTAAAAATAAATATTTAGTCTATTTATAGTGAAAAATCGTTTTAATAAAAATACAATAAAATTATTAAAGGGATTTTCTTTTTAAATAAAAACCCCCTGCTCTTTTGGTGAAAGGGTTTTAGTAGGTATTTTTTTATTTTATTTACTTGATATATGGTATTTATATAATAATTCTTGCTTTTTTATAGAAAGATTCTTTATAATAAAAACAGTATTCTTTATTATTATTTCTTATTTTATTTATTTTTTAAAATTTATATGTCTAATCTTTTTCTATCCTTTTTATACATTTTAAATATTATTTTATAGCTTACAAAAATTTCTAATTATTTTTCTAATTCTTTCTTTTTCTCTAGATATTCTTCTTTATCAATCTCACCTCTTGCATATCGTTTTTTTAAAATATTTAAGGGAGTGTCTAATTCATAATCCCATATATACTTTTTATAAAAAATATTATATAGCCATATTTCCAGTTTAGACTGTATATTATATAGGTCAATATTAAAATATATTCTTAAAACAAAATATATAATCCATAATACTGCAGCAATAGTTTGAAAAATTAAAGGAGTTTTTTGTGTTGTTAAAATTAGTAGTAAAAATAAAAGGGGAATCGTTATTATGATATATGAATATTTTTTAGCATTTATTTTTGCTTTTTTATCCAATTTCAATCTAATATTTTCCCAATGATCCATCATTTTTTCAATTTTAACGACGTTTTCACTTAATTTTTCTTCATATTCTTTTTTTTCTACTTCAATTTTTTGCTGTAAATCAAGCTTTATTTTATTTATATTTTTAAACGTTTCATCAGGAGTGAAATCATCAATATCTGAATCATCTAAATTCGTTAATGTATCTTCCATTTGTTTATCAAACAAGAGCGTGGCGATATCTATATCTTGAATGCGACCCTCTTTTTTTAATTTTTCAATATTTTCACAAAATCTTTCCCATATTTCTCTGGTAATCATTGATTCTCCAGAATATACTGAAATAATTGTGTCCATAGGAATATCTTCTTTAATAGTTGGATTTTTTAGCCATAAAATATTTGTTAATAATCTACCAGGGATAACTTCACCAATTGTCAAATTTTTCCTATGACCCATTTCAATATGATTATATTTTGCTAACTTTAAATCAGAGGAAAGAAATATTGCCTTTGACTTTTCAATTTCTCTAACTTTAGTTTTTCTAATTTCCTTAATTTTCTCTATTGCAGCTAAATCATGATTATATATATTAGTTATATTACCGAATTTTGGTTTATACTGCATTATTTTAGAAATTTGTGAATTATCCGGAATATATTTATCGAGATCTATAGTTGTTGGAACAATTTCAATATTTAAATCCCACAATTTATTTTCAATTTTACGAATGAATTCTTTCATATCTTCTATTGTATAACCTTTAGTTTTTAAATTACTAAAAATTGAATTTACTTTAATATCTTTATAATATATATTTTGTTTTCTTGGATAATTTGACAAAACATTTATCATTTCATCTAAAGTAAAATCAAAAACTTTTAGTTTAAATTTGTAGCTTTTTAATAAGTTAAAAAGTTCCTTTGTTGCTTTATTTATTTCTGGATAATGCAGGTCAAATAAACTAAAAATGAAATTAGAATCTAAAAAAATTTGTACATTTTTAAATTTTTTATCTAAGACTGAAATATTCTTAGAAAATGCAGCTGTTGCAATTATTGAACCGTATACAATATTACGCAATATTTCCCAATATCTTGGTTTATGGTCTTCTGCCAATTTTATATAATTTAATAACTTTCTCTCATATCCACTTTTTTTCTTTATATACTTATTTGTTAAAGGTATACTATGAGGACTAAAATATTCCCGTAGTAATTCGATATTTTTATCTATAACAGAAAAAAATATTTTATTAATATTTTGCACATTTAATTTATCGTCTTTAAAATAATCCAGAATATCATATAGAATCTGAAATATTATCCATAAATGTGTTAAATAATTTTTTCTCTTCCCTTAACCTGTCTCCGGCTTTTTTATACTCGGTGATGTCCTTGACTATACAAACAATGCCAGCCATGCCTCCTGCCTTGTCCATCATCGTAGAACTTGAAAAAACTACTGGAATATTGTCTCCTGTTTTTGTTTTAAAATTAAGCTCGTAATTTCTGATGATTTCCCCTTTAATAGCTTTATCTAACAAAGTATTTTTAAAATCTTTTTCTCTAAAAAGCACCTCAACTGATTTTCCTTCCAGCTCACTCTTTCCGTATCCTGATAAATCCAGTGTAGCTTTATTTACACTGACTATATTTCCTTCTCTGTCCAACAAACCCAGGGAATCAGCCATAGTAGAAATAATGCTCTCAGCCGCTGCAGTTAGTGTAATAACCATAAGTTTATATTTAACTATGGCATAAGCTATTCCAAAGGCCCAGATAAGCGTTATAATATTTGCTAAGGAAGGTATCGTCTGGATATTCAATTCTGGAAGTACCACTTCTGTTAAGGTGCTAAGAATAAGGGGAATTAACGTGGTAACAAAGATTATTCCTGCTTGTTTTTTCTTAATCGGTTCTTTTGTTTTCTTCTTAAAATTAAGAATTAGGCTAAGTCCCCCTATCGTAAATGAAAGATAATAGAGATAATAAAGATATAGCCAGATTGACTCCGACATTATCATTGACCAGCCGTAAGATACCTTACTATAATCTACTATCAAAAAACCTGTCCACTGTTTATAGATAAATAACAAAGGCAGAATGAAGATAAATAAGTAAAAAATCTTTAATTTTAATATCTTCTTTTGTCCTGTAAGAAGAAGGCAAAACCATAGAAAGAAGCTGGCGAAACTAGACCAGCCTATGGAACCAATATTCCCGAATAACGTAGCAGTATCTTTTGAAATATTAAGATTATGAACAAAAATATATCCAAAACTCCATAAAGCAAAACAAGTAAGAAGAGCAGCACAACTCCTGTTAGGCCAAGATTTTGGATCTTTAATCAATATAACAATTATTAAGTAAAGATAGACTAAAAATGCAAAAAATGTAAGAACGGATAAATATTCATAATTTATTCACCACCAAAATGTGACAGGTGACGGTTCTTTGTCATATTTTAATCCTTCCGGAATCAATCCACTCTTTTATTATTTCTCTCCTCTTTTCTTCCAGGACAACCTCGAGCATTTTTGAAGTTGTTCCTTCTTTAATTCTTCTTGACCTATCTGTTACTAGAGACAAATATTTACTATATTTTTTACAATATTCAAATATTTATTTAAATCATTTTCATCTATTCAAATTTAAATCCCTTCTCTTTAAAGAGCCTTGAACAGGCATCTACTACTTCAGGATCATAGAGGATGCCTTTATTCTTAGAAATCTCTTCTAAGGCTGCATCTATTTCGAGAGCAGGACGATAAGGACGGAAGGAAGACATTGCTTCTACTACATCAGCTACTCCTAAAATACGGGCTTCAAGTATAATTTTATTACCTCTTAAATTATTAGGATATCCTGAACCATCTAACCTTTCATGATGCTGAAGGACAATTTGAACTACAGGATAGGAAAAATCAATGGATTTTAAAATATCATATCCTATTTGGGAATGACCTTTTATTAGACTAAATTCTATATCAGTTAACTTGGTGGGCTTGCTCAAGATTTCAGTGGGTAGGCCGATCTTTCCGATATCATGAATCAAAGAGGCTATTCTTATCCCTTCAATCTTATCTTCAGGAAGTTTCATCTCTTGGGCAATACGAATGGCTAATTGGCAGACCCGGCGCTGGTGGCCGGAGGTATAGGGGTCTTTGACCTCTATTATCTTGGACATAGTTTCGAGGGTAGCATCCATGGTTTTTTTTAGTTTCTGTAAAGTTTGTTGGAGTTCTTGTTCTGATTTTCTCTGCACAGTGATATCTTTAGCCAAAACAATAACACCGGTTACTTTACCTTTTTTATCTCTATAAGGTATCTTATCGCTAAGTAACCATCTTAATCCGCCAGGTGTTGTATAAGGTTGAATGATATTCCTTTTTGGTTTTCCGGAAATAATAACTTCCTGATCGTCTTTTCTCATATTCTCAGCCTGTTCCCTGGGAAAAAGCTTTTCTGTAGTCTTGCCTACTATATCTTTTATAGGCACCTTTAATGAATCAGCCAAAGTTCTGTTTGCCCGAATAATTCTACCTTCTATATCTTTATAAAAAATGATAACAGGTACTGAGTCCATAATCATTTGTAGTTCGTCTTTTGCACTTTTTATATTTTGTTCTGCTTTTTTGCGCTCTGTGATATCCATTAAAGAAGCTATACTCTTTTTAGTATGGGGGATCATGCCTATTTTCAAGAATATATCTTTTATCTTGCCTTTTCTATTTATCATACGAAATTCATATTGAGTTGGGGGGGTTTCTCCGGCTTTTCTTCGGGCAAAATGATATTTCTTCATCTTTTCTAAATCTTCCGGAACAACAAACTTTGTCCATTTCATTTTATTTTCAATTTCATTTTTAGAATAACCGCTCAATATTTCTGCTTGGGAGTTCACCATTGAGATAGTCATATCATCTTCAAAAACCAAGGTTGCAGTACCGGTGTTTTCAAATAAGCTGTGGTATTTTACCTCCGATTCCTTAAGGGCTTTTTCTGCTTGTTTACGCTCAGTGATATTGTAATAATATTCAACGCGGCCTCCTGCATAAACACCGGATTTAATGGGTTGGCTCCAGTGTTCCAGCCAGCGGTCCTCCCTTTTTCCACTAGAAAGTACATGGCATTCGAAATTTTCGATATAGGTATTGTTATCATAGGTAGCGAATACTTTTCGGGTAAATTCATCCGGCTCTTCAAAGATATTTTGTATATTTTCTTTGATTAATTTTCTTTTATCCTTGCCAATCACTTTCTCCCTTTGTAATCCGAAATAATCTTCGATGGCATGATTGATCCAGACAACTTTAAAATCGGAATCTAATATAAATATTCCTACTGCAGAGGAATCTAATATATTTTTGGTAAATGAAGGAAATTTTTCCTTAATATATGCATGTTTAGTAATGTCCTTTATTGCGCTTTCCTCCCGTTCCTCCCGTAAAGTTTTTAATTCTTCTATTAGTTCTTCCTTTGTCTCATCCTTATCTTCCATTATATTTATCTCCTATTTGCTCGATAAGGTGCCTGGCTATGTAATCTCATGCTGAATTTTTTTCACTTTAAAATAATTCTATCTAATACCCCGGGAATATCTTTCAAAAAAGAAGATTTCTCTATATAACTATCTGCACCTAATTTCATTAATTCTTTAATGGCTTGTTGCGTAACATAACTACTCATCATAATTACTTTAGTTAGTCTTTGGTTTGTTCTTTTTAGTAAATTTAAGAACATTCATTCCGTTTACTTTAGGCATTCCCATATCACTAATTACTACATCAAAATTATTAGTAGATATCTTTTCTATTGCCTCCGCACCAGCAGCAGCAGAAAACACTTTATATTTTCCATGGTGTAATCTATTAATAAAAGCATCTCTGAAAAATTGATCATCATCGACTAATAATATTTTCTTTTTCATAAATCTTTTCATCCCTTTAATATATTATTTAGCTACTGTGGGCACGATTCGTCGTGTTCTTACAATTCCTTTATGTTGTTTCGGATAAGCCCGAGAGTTTCCAAACCTATTGCCTATAAATGAACAAATATTATGTCAATTATTTTTAAAAATAAAATAACCCGGCCTGCTATCCAATGCTCGAATAACCAGCCGGGTTATTTCCCCTTTTATTTATCAAACTAAATAAGACTCTAAGGGATATTTGGTTTTCGCTGGTATACAATTCACGCCCGATGTACGAGGCCATCATACATCAATGGATAGTGCAGCTTAAATAAAATATTATTTATTCTTTATTATTTATTCTATCTTTGTTGTTTTGCCACTTTTTTGTAATCTGCTTTTTTAACCTGACTTCCAATATATTATTTTTATACCTCTTGATAAAACTATTTGTATTAACCACTACAGGAAGAGAAATTTCTTTATGATAATCTTTATCTGCATCAATAATAAGTTTATTATTCGCCACACTTAACCGTAACTTATCTTCTTTAATACCTAACAGCTCTAAATAGACTATTAGTTCAGCATCCTCATCAAATATGTCCAAAAGTGGTTCCTCCCTCTCTTTATGAGGCTGACCAGCGAGCCACCAACTAAATAAAACTTTCTCGCCAGTTTCCCGGTCAACTTTTGAACTCTCGAATAAGAGTATAGGATAGCCGATTATTTTTTCAGCGGTTGGGTTTATAATCTCCCTTATTTTAAGTAAAATATCCATATGGGTAGGAGC
>Ga0315533_1000622_pt1 | contig 29536 bp, 43 predicted proteins | sample SalMarSW160130MG_FD_203081 | JGI IMG/M metagenome (GOLD analysis project Ga0315533, IMG submission 203081) | Salt marsh sediment microbial communities from the Plum Island Ecosystem LTER, Massachusetts, United States - Salt Marsh Sediment SW1601-30 ...
ATAAACCCCATAAAATGAACAAAAAGGAATATTAACGCCATTTCAATAGGTAATGACGCCGAACAGGTTGCAAGATATTTTACATAACCCGCAGTCTTTACTTTGTAATCCCCAAAGGTAAATCTTTTATTAAGGATATAGTTACTTGTAATGGCGATAAAGGAAGATACTAAAAATGGTGGTAAGTAAAACTCTTGTCCTAAAAATGTAACTGTTTCCTTAAACCATAAAGTGAGAGGGTAATAAACCGCCATATTTACAAAATAGCCAATTCCGCCCACAATCATAAACGATAACATTCGCCATTTATAGAGTGCCAACTTGATTAAATGTTTTAGATATGCGAATACTTCCTTGCGATTGAATTTACTTTTACCAGCTTCTCTATCCTTAAATTCAATCGGCACTTCTACGACTATTGCGCCTGTTTTAACAAGAACTTCAAGCATAATTTTCCACGAATCCGCTTGTAGAACAACGCCGTCCAACTTATGCTTCGCCACGGCAAAGTAACCAGATGTATTATCACGTATCCGAGTAATAGGATAGGCAAGCATACTAGCCACAAGGCTGATAATACGTCTTTTGAATGTCCATCCAACAATGCTACCCCCTTTTACGTATCTACTACCCACCGCCATGCCGTTACCATTTTTGCAAGCCTCTACCAATTCTGGTATTTTAGACGGGGGGTGCGATAAATCGGCATCCATAACTACTTTTACATCGCTATCACCCACTTTTAAGCCGTCAATAATAGCCTGACCCAACCCCTTATGTTGCCCCTCTATAACTCTAGCCCCATTAGCCATTGCTAATATCGCAGTCAGTCTGTCGTCATCGCTATCATCAACAATAATAATATTATAATCAGGGGAGGCTTTCCTTACCTCCCCAATCACACGCACTATGTTTTCCGCTTCGTTAAAAGTCGGAATGACCACTGATACACTTGTCATTTTGTCTTATTCAACCAAGCCCATGCCCTTTTCAGAGAGCCGTTAAAATCTTTTCTTACTGTCAATCCTGCATCTTCCAGTTTCCTACGTAACGCCTGCTTTTGAGCGATACTTAATTGTAAGTCCTCATTTTCCGCTTGTCTCGTAAGTAACTGATTATCTTCTTCAAGTTGCTCTGGCGTTACTTTCTTTTGGGTAAATGGATATGGCATAATTTATCACCCCCCTACTGTCCTCACAGCATTAGCCCTCAATAATCTACTTATAGCCATGTTCGCCTGTCCTTTATCTCCGCCAAATACCGAACTTGTTATCATATCGTCTGAAGCTGCTCTGTTTGACCTCTTCCGTAGATAATAAAGCACTCTTCTGGCAGGCGTAGGGTCATTTACTGGTGTGCTTGCCTCACTCTCACCAACATCGGTAATTTGATAGATTCTCACTACCTAGTTCTCCGATTCCTTACAGCATCAGTAGTGCGCTTTGTATATAATTCTCGCCTTGCCCGACTTGTCATTGCATTGTTTCGCCTTTCTGCCAGTTCATCTTCTTCGGATTGCCCCCCTAAAAATTGCGGAAGCCTAAAATTAAAACCACTACTTTCAGTACCGTCAGATGCGCTAGAAGTTCGCCATCCCAACCCTACAAGCATCATCCCCAAACCACCAACAAACGCTATAACAAGCATAATATCATTCACGGGGTCGCCCGAATCTACAATGGGGTCGTGTATCCACCATGCACCTAAACCCCACATACATGCACCCGCCAAAAACCATAGCCAAGGGTTATGCCTTATTGCACCACCTATAATAAATACCCCCGCTAGTACCACTAATATTGCAGTTGTCATTTAATTCACCTCCATTGCTGGATAATATGTAGGATACTTGAACGCCAAATAATTTACAATAACACTCGTAATATCACTATCTATTGTATTGAGATTTATCATAAAAGCTATTATCTCATTAAGCCTTATATCGCTAACCGTGATAGACTGTTTGAATAATTCATGTTGGTCAGATGCCCCTATAACCGTGTTGCCCTCCAATGAATAAACCGTATTGCCCAATTCCCCCTGTATTTTATGCCAACACTCCAACTGGAATTTTACTACATCTGTACCCGCACCACCTGTGTTATCAACATTAACCTCAAAGTATATTTCAACTATTGCATCACCAGATTCATCCCAATCATCCTCAACATTAGCAGTAAAATATAATACTTCGTTGATGGCATCAAGCCTATATCCGCCCAAACTAGATACATTTGGAGGCAAACGAGTACCCGTAGAATAAGTTGATATAGCCTCTTGATAATGTTCCCTCCAATATCCACCATTCCCCGAACTATCCAATCTTATATAACTAGATTCCGAGTATAAAGGGTCAGTCAATGGGTCGCTTGAACTACAACCCACTGCCGAAAGCAACACACTCAAAAGGATTATGAATATAACTGTTCTTTTAGCCAACTATTGTCTCCATTGCCTTATCTATTCTATATTGTGGTATATCCATATGCTCATCGGTATTAAAAAACCGCCGATAAGGATAGGATATATAATCCGTTGTTTGCATAATGGGAGAACTTTTATTTACATCAAGATATACCCTCGTAGTTTCAGTGTCATAACTACACTCTACTGTTGTTGTCGCATATAAATGGAATATGGATTGAAGCATCTTGCGATATTGCGTATCTACCACTAAATGCAAATGGCGTTTCCTGCACTCTGCTCCGAACCATTCCATAAACCTGCCGACATATGACATGGTATCTTTTCTGCTCAACAAAACAGATTCACTTAATACCAACCATCCGCCTGTCATCAACGGAGTATTTATAAAAGATATAAACTGCTGTATATCAAAAGGAACGTATTTCACTCCATAAAATGTACGATTGGCAAATATCTTCACTGGGGTAATGATAGAATAATCGGGAGGCATTGCTACTATTTTTGACTTTGTACCATCTTCATTAAATATCCGTATATGCTTCAAGTTGTTATACCGAATCCCCATACCGCCTTCGTTAATTGGTGTTTCTAAATAATCCTGTTCCACTTCATTTAAGGCGTGGGCTTTGACAAATTCACCTTCGGGCGAAACTACATGTGTAATATATTTGAATACATCATCAATAGTGAGAGCCACTGTTGTTATACTTTTGCCTTGCCCTTGGTCTCCAAAAAATAGGCGGGTATCAGCATAAGTCATAGGAGTTTTTAAAAAATCAATCCATGCCAACGGGACTTCATACCACACGCTACCAAAGGAAGCCTGCTTGTATTCGCCTATATCTTCATCTACCAACTCGGATATTCTATCGCTTGCTTCCTGCATAGTTAATTGCAAATCTCTAGTATCTTCACCCATTAATTGATGAAGTCTCCAAAGTTGCCGTGAAGTAGCAGGGGCATTAGGTGTTTTCAAAACTGTCATATCTTATTCTTCTTATCTTCTTCCTCTACTTCGCTAGAACGCCCAAACAAAGCAAGCTCGTCTATCCTGCCCTCGCCATCAATAGCGATACTGATTGCCGTTTCCGCGATAACAACTGCCTCCGCCATCTGTAAATCAGGAAATGTTTTCAACATATGCTTGACTACGATATTTCTTAAAGGTAAATATGTTTCAGGAGATACCCTCGCTACCATTAAATAGCCTAACCAATCAACTGTTTCCTTTAATACAGGAAACAATCTTTTATCCGCCACCTGCATATCAGTCTGTTTCGGGGACTGCTGCATCCGCCTTGATAAACTCCCGCCATAATCATCTTCTACCACAGGAGTGCTTACATCGCTGCGTGGTGGTTTTATTTGCGCTAACTGATTATATAAAGAATCCGAATTATCTTCTACCACTTTTCACCACCTTATTTTAATAACCCCGATTTCATTATCATTTCTTGCAAAACATTAACTGCATTTCCAAGAGAATTTATTGACCCCTGCATTTGCCAAATAAGATACATACACGCTACTATCCCCACCACCAATATAATAGGCAACCAACCTCCACCAAGCAACCCACCTTGTACCTTCCCGTATGACTTCTGACTACCTATGTTAAATGCCTCTATATCTTCCCGTTTATCCAAGTTCTTACGTGCTTCAGGTGTTTCCGCATCAGCCTCACCCGTTTCAGGGTCTATAGGCCATATACTCCTATAAGTAAAATCCAAACACCTTACCATAGTAGGAAATAGCAAATTAACTCCAGTACTCAACGCCTGTAATTTAATCCGCCTCATTACAATATAATACCACCCACCATCAAATTCTATTCTCTCCCCGTTTTTTGCTTTTGCCCATTTATGGGCTACTGTCTTATCTCTTCTTGTAAAAAAACAATATACTTGCTTTTTAGCTCTGTAACAATTATAAATAGCTAATAGAAAAACACCTGCAACAAATACAATTAAAAACTGTTGGATAGACAATACAACACCCCTTCTATACTTATGTTGTTACTTTGTTATAGATAGTATAACTGAATTTTGGGTGTTTGTCAATAGTATTTTACACCTCCCTAACGCTTAATATGAGAATAGACAAGGTAAATCATAAAAAAGACAAAAGCATAAGAGAGGATAGCCATGCCCGCTTTTTCTAATGCCGTAAAATCAGTTACATCTATACTGATATAATTGGTATGAATAGTAGGATACAAAAGCATACCGACTATTACCACTAAAAGTGCTATTACGCCAAATAATACATACTTACCCATTTTAATTACTCGGTGTCCCCCTGAATATTGCCATTAATCCTGCTATCCACATAGCCACTGCTATCGGCATACAAATAATCCACCACGCCCAAACATAATAACCCTGAAACAAAGCGGGGAAATATAACAGGGACATATATATCAAACCTCTTACAAGCCTGATAATATCGCCAGCACCAAATATAGCTCCACTTAAACCAGATACTAAATCTGAATTGTAGCCTACCATATTAGGCATACCTATATCTCGGATAACCTCCACAATAGAATCGGCAGGAGACGATTGCGATTGCACAATCATCCCGATTCCCATTATCAGGATATAAGCCATTAAAATACCCGTTAGCCATGATTGTTTCATATTACTGTGTCGCCTGCTGTACTGACCATACTCCAACGCCGAATACAAACAAGAAAGGAACAACGAGCCATTGCATTACTCCCAGATATGCGCAGAAAGAACATAATATTAAAGCGATAAACCAAGATGAAAAGAAACTCCGCCATTTAATATATGAAGTCAAGGATATGCCCACTACAAATATCCCTGCTAGGAACATAATAAAGTTATTTGTAGGCATACCTAAACCGCCATGCGCAGAAGTCGGGTCGGAAAAATAAGACAGAATATCGTCTATCGGGCTAATATCCCACGCCGAAGTATCTGGGTCAGCATCTATATTAGCAGGTAACGTGGGGGCAGGAAATGGCATTGTATTATTTGCCGAAATTTCCGAATTCGTTGTAACCATTAGATTAGCCACTGTCCCATAATCACTTCCGTCATATCCCCATGCGCTAAAGTAATAATTCGTGCCAGCCGTTAGCCCATCTACCTCTACATAACTGCCTGTGTCGTTATATGCACTTGTGCCATCAGCTACCGTTGCGGGGTAAGTTGTCGTAGAATATCTGATTACCGTAGTATTGGAACTCGTAGCGGGTGTCCACATCAGATTTATAGTCGTAGCAGTTGGCATTCCCACAAAATCAGTAACAGCCCCAGGCGCAGCCAATACAATAGACACAACAAGCCATACTGATAGGATAGCAATACCAGTGCTGGAATAAAATCTTCTAAACCACTTTTTTACGTTGTTTTCCACCAGAATTGCCTCACTATCAGGATTACCATTATTACCGCTACAACTGCTATCATCGCTATCTTTATCATATTGAGATACATACCAGCCATAATAATAGGTACGCATAATATCAAAGCCCCAAGCGCACCGAATCCACCTGTCTGACTAACCGTAGATGCGATAAGCACAAGCACAAGCCCCAATATCATAAATAGTGCCACGTTATCAGACGATAAATCAAACACATCACCTATTGTAGTAATATCCGTAACTATCCCTGCACCTAGCCTGTCCGTTAATGACGTGCCTGTGTTGTAGTCTATATCACTGCTTAAAGTAGTCAACGATGATTTATACTCCGCCGAGCCAAATAGATTAGGTCTAATCTGCGCTATGTTCGGTATGCCCGTTGTGAAATACCCGCCAGCCGTGTCCGTAATTATTATCCCATAGCTTGTCCCTGATTTTAGATATGGGTCTGTTATTGAAGTCTCATCATTTAATGACATAACCCACGCCACACCCCTGCACCAATCATCCAGCATCGTCAAGTCGCTGCCATACCAATCACCACTACTTATAGTTTTAGATGTATTGGTGATATTCTCCGATGATATATTGGCTATCCTTATCTGATAGGCTGCATTGTCTGTTAGCCCTGCTGCTACAGTTGCGTTAAGATAAATTGCTACGGGTCTATCACCCCATTGTCTTATCGGAGTAGCACCCAACAATGTAGACCCGTCAGTATCTATAAGTTGAAACTGGAAGTAAGATGATGGTATCCCAGCAGGATAATAAGGCGGATAGGTTAAAACTATTTCCGCACATATCAAGGCATCTCCCGTTTCCTGATAATCCCTGAATATTCCCATTTTTTGTATTAAAGGCGTGGTACTCCCTTGTGAAGATGTTGAGTAGGCAGTAGTCACAGTTATATCTTCCCCATAAGAATAGACTATTCCGCTACGTGCCACCGCCCTGAAATAATAGGTGGTATTCGGGATAAGTCCTGTCAATGTAATACTAAAAGTTTGCGCTAATGCTACACTTGACTCCGATGTAAAATACCCATAATTTGTGTCAAGTCCATATTCAAATGATAAATAAACGGCTGCATAAGTGCCGATATCGGTCAATTCTCCTTGCATCATAAATGAGGTAACACCAACGGAAGTAGCCGAGCCAGAGTTCATAATACTACCGCCCGTAACAGTTATATCACTATTGCTACCCCAAGTAATTGTGGCATCATTATCACCACCGTTGGATTCTCTATCGGGTATGGTATCGCTTGAAATTAAGGCATTAGGGGCAAGGTATAACTGGCGTGTACCATCTATGTCAATTTCTATTGAATCAACAGAAGGCATAACCTCCGCTTGGCAGAATGTCCAATCGGCATCGCTATCGGGAACGGCTACGCCCAATGTTCTATCTTCTATCACCCCATCTACAGATATACGGAAGTCGTAGGCATAGTCCACTAAGTAACCTTCGCTGTTGGGTATAAAGTCAATTAGATTATCCCAAGCAGAATAATATGTAGCCTTAATCCAAGCGGGGGAACGGACAATATTAGAAACACGAACCTCGTCGATAGGGCCATTCCAAGTTTTGGTCGCTTGTAAGTAATGAAAACCTACCCACAAATTGTAAGCACCCGTAGCTACTGCTGTGCTATAATCGCCGGTGTTTATCTCCAAGCTGTTGAGGTATTGCTTTATCTCTTCAGTACCACCTGCATCCTTATCATAGGTAAAGCTAAAGTAGTGTTCATTGCCATTAACAAGATTGGGTACAGTGGTGATTATTTTTTCCGCGTTGTTCAGACCTATACAAAACTCAGTGGAACTCAAACAATACATACTATAATCGCCCCATGTCCCATGATTACCTTGCATAATTAGTCCAGCCCATTTAGAGCTTAATAACTCAGCTATGACTTCAACAGTAATTGCATCTGAAATATCAAGGCTGGCACCTTGCCCGTAAGTTATATACTCGCTTTCTGGGTCAAAGTCCTGAGCATCTCCGACTAATCCGTCTACCTCTTCAGGAGTATTCGCTCCTGCCTTTGTTCCGTCATTGTCGTTGCTGGTGCTGTCCATCACGTGGCTAGTATCGGGGTTGTCATTCATGTGGTCTACCAATACAAAATTGGCATCCCAGACTAACTCGGCAGGTGCGCTGCCAGTAACTCCTACATGAGCCGCATTGTCAGCATGGTCGGCATCGTAGTAGAGATACACGGTTGCGCCGGCTGCATCATCAATCACCCATCCCGGATTGCTTGTCCATAACTCAGCTTCTTCTGCCACCTCATCCCATGAGACTTCTTCTACGTTCATTTCTGTCGTGCCGTCATCTTCTGTAACGGCAATCTTGAGGCCGTTTGCTCCCAACTCATCAAACACGCAGGTTAAATCATCGGCACCGATGCCGGATGATGCGCTTAACTTTATTAGAACGGGAAGCTGTGTCAGGTCGGCATCAATGTTAGTAGGCGGGATATCTATCTGAATACGGTTATCCCAGCCAGCAAGCCAGTCAGCACCCGTATTGTCAATTATTTCTACTTCCAGGAGGTCATACTCGGCCGATGCTACCCCTAGGGCAGAGACATCAAAAGTCGCTGCTCCTTCAACTGCGATAGTATCCGAAATCCAGCGTGTAGAGACTGTGCCATACGTACCTGGGTCATCTGATGCTGCCGTGAGATTTCTAGTGCCAGAGTAGATAAATGTTCCTGCTCCTCCATTGGAGACAGTATCCGTTGTATAGTTTGCAGGATAAGACGCTTGAGCAGTGTATGCCATAGTGATTGCAAAGTATCTGGTATGCACAGCTCCGAACCCAGTAACAAGGTTTGGCGGGTCAGGATTAGAATTAGCCCCGATTAGTGCCACACCTGCAACTGGAGTATTGCAGAATGTACCTCTATTTATCCGATAAGCAATATAAGCGCCGTTAAAATCAGTAGAACCAGAAAATGTAAAGGTTACAGGACTTGTGTCACCGTCAACGATGCGATACCATGCTCCTGAGTTTTCGTTGTCGGCGTTAGCCAACTGATATAGCTCCGTCCAATTTGCAGGAGTCGCAACTGTCCTGGTAGCAACACCAGAACGGGTTGAGATTGCGACAATAACCAAGTCCCCGTCTTCCGTACCCGCTGGTAAAGGCACGTCGTATGCGGCAACGTCCCCAAGAATGTCCGATTCAGTACTGCCAACTACCGGGTATCCTGCATCTGCTAGCCCTATTCTCGCCGTCAAATTCCCACTTACTGTTGGGCTTACAAAGCACTCTATACCCCCATTAACAGCATCATAGTGGGAAAATATGGTTTTATCTGCGCTTGCATCGGTATCTATATAGGTATCATTGAGCCTTATTGAAAAGTTATCGGAGGGTTCTAAATCCCCATCATCAGCCACAGTAAAGTAACCACCGCTACCTAGAATTATAGGGAAGGATGTTTGCTCTGGTGAATATCCTGTGTAAAGATTAAGCGTCACGCTTCCGTAGGCGGGTAGACTCGGTATAACCACCGTGATATTACCTGTTGACATAAGATAGTCATATGCCGTTCCGCTTCCCACTGGTGAATTGCCCGAACCACTAGAATCTACATAAGTATCAGTCGCTGTGGCATTAGTTAATCCATAAGCCACTAATTTACCATCTACATCATAAGAGATTATGACAAGTACGTTTGTGCGGGCTGCCCCGCTTGTATCCGTAATAGTAAATGGAATGATATGGTTATATGTCTCAGTACCAGCCTTGACTTCACTCGCTGGCATAAAACCAAGTAAGGTGGTTAAAACCAATATTAGAGTTAAAACAGATAATGTAAACCGCTTTACCATTTTAGATTAATCTCCGCATAACTTTCCTGAAAGTCCTGTGGCTTTTCTTGCGCTTTTTGGTTCGTCTTATCGCTTCTTTACGGACTGCTTTATTGTAGGCTAATTGCTCTCTTTTTACTGCTAATTCAGTAGCCCGTTCTTGCCGTTTTAACTCACGTTCCCGCTTCTTTTCCTGCACTTTCTCCTGTCTTTTTATACGGGCAAGTTCACGGGCTTCTGCCCGCCTGAGCTTTTCTGCATAACTTAGTTTTCTAGGCATTATACTACCTCTTTATCCTGATGTTTTTTCGCTAAATCTTTTTTAATACCATTAAGAATAAAGTATACCACCACAACAGATAAACCAGCATATTTTGCGATATCAATAGGATTATTATTCACATAAGCAAATGTTAAAACTACCATAGTTATAACAAAAAATGTTATAGTTAGATGCCTCCAAATCCATTTTAATATTATCATCACTTTATACCCCCGTTCCTACAGAAGTTGGGCGTAAACGTCTGCCCAAATATGTGCGAGTTTGTAATTTTATTCCCGAATCTTCTACAATAGGGCTTGTGCCAATTTTCTTCCTATAATAAGATGGTACATAAATCATATCTTCCTCATTATAATACCTATTGCCTAACCTTGAAGCATTAACTTTTGAAGTCTCACGACCCCGTTCCATTGCTTGTAACAATAAATCAATTTCATTTAATGGTTGACTAGATACTTCAGGTGGATAAATCTCACCTACGTTCTCTAGCGGTAATGCTACTCTTTTTCTCGGTATTCTACTAACCTCCACCAATCCTTGCGGTATCCCTTGATAAGATTCCTTGGCAAGTTCATCCATATATTGCTGTTCCATAGCCCATCTATCATTAGCAGCCTCTTGACCACCACCAAAAGTCATTTGCATCTGCCCATTCTTTGATGATATATGGATTTGTGCCCACCCCATATCTATATCAGCATCTTGAGCAGGTCTGCCACCTAATACTTGAAGCGTCTTATAAGCAGAACCTTTCCCTACTGCAAATTTCTTAGTCCCTGGAAGTGGATGGTCAAGCCATATTTTATCTTCATCACGCCAAGGCGGAGGTAAAACTCCCCATTTCATTCCTTGTCTCCACGTTATTGTACCAGGAGGAACTTTGTTTCCCCATGCATCTGGTATCTCAGATTGCCATATAAGTGGTATTATCTTCTCAGGTTTTTTAGTCAATTCTGGTGTCGTGGTAGTAGTGATAGTGGTAGTCTCTGTTGGAGTCGTGGGGATTGTAGACTCAGTGGGAGTAGTAGGAATAGTCGGCTCTGTTGGAGTCGTTGGTATAGTCGGCTCAGTAGGTTCTGTCGGGGTAACAGGCTCAGTTGGAATCGTGGGGATAGTTGGCTCTGTAGGGATAGTCGCTTCTGTTGGCTCAGTAGGAATAACAGGTTTGGTTGTAGTCGGAATCCCCTCAGACGGTATCGCCGTTTCAGACAATGCCGTTACCCCTGTTGGCAAAGTCTCCCCAAGTGATACCGCCTGTTCTGGATAAACCTCAACCATTGTCTCCCCTATCTTCCCCTCGGTAGACGGCGCAACTGTTTTAGGCAATTCAGTTTCCCCAAACTTCGCTGTCTCCCCAAGCGGTACTGTCTCCCCCAAAACAAACTCACCAGCAATCCCTCTTGCCGCTGGCAAGGTAGTTCCCATAGCAACCTTGCTTAATCCGCCTAATAGTTCACTGACATTTACTACATAAGGTTTTACTATATCATCACCAGAGCGTCTAGCCAATTCTGCCATGACCTTATCATTCTGCATGACAGTCTTTACTCTATCGTCTATAATCCTTTCAACTTCATTATCAATCAGCCTTTGCGCTTCCTCTGGTGTCCTGTTTTCTAACTCACCTCTTGATTTAAGATTATCTACCGCTTCTTTGGCTAAAGCATCAGTTTCTTTATTGACAGCATCCCTGATTTCCGATTCGGATTTGCCCTTCCATTCATAGGTTTTCTTATAAAAATCAAACAAACTGCCACTAACCCGCTTAGTATCACTCCACTTAAATTCTATATCAGTATTTATGTGGGGTCGTAAAATATTGGATACCATAGCCTTGAAAGCCAACCAGTTGATAGCTCTAAACTGTGTTAAGGTGGGCGCACCCAAATCTACCGCCTTTGCTGAATCAGTAACAAACCAAAGCATCGGGACTGGCGTTTTTGTTCTCGGATAATAAGTCATTGTCTCACCAGTAGCACCATCGGTTATGCCTTTGCCTGATAAACTTAATGCAGTAGGTCTAGTAGAATAAGCCTTTGTGCCACTGGCAACAATTCTCTCGTCATAAACTATCGGCTTCCCTTTAGCATCCATTTCATATCTGAATGGAGTGCCAATCATATTCAAATTACTCGTATCAGCCGATGTAGTCCTTAATGCTATAATGCCCGCCTTATCAGGTAATACCCCCGCTTCCCTTTCAAGTAAGAAGTCAAAGGCTGCATCAGGTGAAGTAAATAACTCATTTCGTGGTGCATCCGTAGTCTGCATTTCAAAGGTTATGTATCTACCAGCGTCAATACCATTACTAACGCTACGGGTAATTACATCAGCCTGATTTTTAGATATTTGAACTGTCTTACCATCAGGCATTTTTACATCAACTATTCCGCTACCACTATCTATCGGAATACCATTGGCATCAAGCCTTATTTTACCACTAGCTAAGTTTTTAATCTCTGATGGTATTGTTAATTCGCCACCTTTTACACCAAGTATCTTACCAACTTCAAAGTAACCCTGTTTAGCACCTTCTACATAAGGCGTTATATCCCTGACGGCTGTATAAAGAACATCAGACATAACTTTACTTGCAGGACTAGCAATCCTGATAAGTCTACCACCAGTAGCAGAGTCAACCACTGCAGCATCCATACCTGTATCTAAAACATACTGCTGTGCTTTCGCAACCATATCAAGGAATCGTGCTTTGCCCTCAGCATCAGTAACAGCACCAGCTATCGGTTTACCCAATGGTGTTGTTTGTGTTGTATATAAATCGCTTCTTATTGCGCCAGCTAACTCAGGATTAGTCTTTGCCATAGCATCGGCTATTCCTTTGAAAGCAATATTACCAGCCATAATATCTTTAACACGTGGTTCTATTGTGCCAAATACAGTCTCACCAATCTTCCCTCTAGGGAATGGCTCACCAACAGGGAATAACATACCAGCCGTTTCACCAACAGTCGGGGTAGTAGGTGCTTTCAATAAATCATAAAGTAATTGCTTTATATCAGCAAAGGCAACACCATCTATCACCACTGGTTTGCTGGTAGTAACCCATCCAAACTGACTTTTACCAGCATATCCTTCAACATGAATATCAGATGTATCTACCCCATTGATTTTTAATTTAGTTCCGTCAACTTCTACCCTAGCATCAGGGGCATAACGTCTTACTGTATTAGCCAATTCTGATATGGCAGATTCAGGTGTCAATTTACTACCTTGACGGATATTGAAGTCAAGGTCGTGTGGTGCTGATACTTCACTAACCCCCGCCAATTGTTGCGCTCTAGCTGTGCTACCACCTACATAAACATCATTAACATTCGCTTGCAACCAAGCCTTAATACCATCGGCAACCGCCTGATTATTTTTTAAGACTTGAACATCGGTAAAATCAACAGTCGGCTTAATCATACTATCAGGCATTTGCATATCTGGTATTCTATTAGCCAAATCCATATAAGCATCAAATATCTTTTGGTTTTCAGGATTAAGTAATTCCCTGATAGCTGGTGCTTGTTGCTCTGGCGGTTTAGTCCTGATAATATCCGCTACCTTACCCTCTATGCCTTTGAATATATCGGGGACTTCAACAAAAGCAAGGTCTTGCCCACCTGTTTTTAATCCGCTTGGTAATATACCACCTTCTGTAGTAAGTGTTCTGGCTTGTGCTTTAAGTGTCTCTCCTGCCCACTTCACTCCTTTGGCTACGGGTATTGCTACTAACATTCCAACATTGATAGCCCTATCAATAGGCGACATTTTACCCCAATTAAAACCTAGATTGCCTGCAAAAGTTCCGATAGCAGCACCTTGCAAAGTTCCTACTGTTACCTTGCCCATTACCCCAGGGATTGCCCTAACGATAGCGGGTGAAGTATGAGTAAGAATCGCCAGAGCCGTCATAGCAGCATCAGTCGCTATTTCCCAACCGCCTATTTTTTCACCAACTGTTGCCTTAGCGATTGTGGGGACTACCGCCTCGGCTGCTATTATCGGCATAATAATACCCGCCGTTGGCGGATAAAACAATAATGCTATTTCGCCACCTAATATTCCATATTGAACAGGTGTAGGCAAACTAGCTTTTACTACTTCCAATGAGGCTACTACATCTGCATAAGGATTGGCTTTGAATGGGTCGTTGATATAATAGAGTGCCACATTCTGTTTATCAACATCAGACATGCTATTCCAAGCAATTATGTCACCTTGCGATTTATCTGCCTTAGCACCAGTGGCTAACTCAGCCCGTTCCAAAGCCAACATATTAATACCCTGAAATTGCCCAGGGGTCATTGAATCAGCCTTTTTAATAAAGTCTTGGATGCTGTCAACATATTTCTGTGCGGTATCAACTATTTCAGGTTTGAATTGAGCATCTTTTAAGACTTGGACTGAGGCATAAGTAGGATTATCTTTCACAAACTGTTGAACATCATAGCCATAAGCACCCTCGGTAGTATACGATTCAAATGGTGCGCCACCTTGCGGATATTCAGCCCTTGTTGACCTGTAACCACCAGTATCTAATATATTCAATGCCGATTGTGTTATAAGAGCCTGATTTACAAAATCCTTGCCAAAATAAACTTCAGCATCAGCCCTATCTAGTTTATTATTCTCAATATCTTTGGCAATACTGATAGCGTTATATTTATAGCCCGATGGTGGTAATGGCTCGGAAACATCAGCCTTTTCCCATGTGCCATCTGAACTACGAACATACTGAACTGTCCTGCCATTTTCAGTAATCCAATGGCTATTTTCAGTTTGAATATCGGGTAGTTTCCCTGACCTGTAATCTGTAAATATGCCATTCAGCCTATCAAAGTTATCCTGTATCTTTTGCACTTCAGCTTTATAAGCATCATAGCCTTGATTGATAGCGATATTATACAAATCAGGACTCTTGGTTTTTAATTCCTCTAAATCAGATTTGAGCATATAGTTCTTATCTGATAATGGCTGGTATAGTTCATTGAATTTAGCCTCATAAGCAGGTATACCACCTGTATTATAGGCATCCTGTAATGATTGTGGTTGCTGTGCTAAGTTAGCCTGAAATTCCGTCTCTGCCTGTTGCTGTGCTTCTCTAACATAAGCAACAAAACCACCTTTGCCATAGGCTTCTTCTTGTGCGTTAATATTGGCGAGTTGTTTATAGTATAAATCTTGGGGTATTTCAGATTTTTGAGCTTCTAGTTTTTGACGTTGCTCATTAAAAACATCTTTGGGTATTTCAGGCTTAACATCATACAACGCCTGTCTTACTTGCGGGTCTTTCAGGTCTATGGTAGATATATCAGATAGATTAACACCCTTAGACTGTAATATCTGGGAGGCTTCCTCAATGTCTGCTTGCTTTGTTATTTCCTGCTCTCTTGTCGGGGCTAATACCCTTTGTTGTAATTCACCATGCACCCAATCATAACCATCCTTACCTTCCCCGAACTTTTGCTCTAATGGTCGCTGAATATAAACGGATGTGCCTTCCGCAACCATCTCAGGTACATAGTCCCAGGGAGTAGCACCTTTTGTCCCTGCTTTTACCAATGCATCTAACTGCTCATTAGTTAGTGTTGCTAATTCGGGGTCTTTGGGATTAGCCCACGCTAAAGTAATGAGCCTCTTGGCTTCCGCCTCTGGTATCCCATACCATTGTGCTATATTCTTAACGGCTGCTTCGCCACCTACCAATGCACCAAACCAAGCATTCCCTACCCTACCTAGACTGTGTCGCTGCGCATATTGGTATTGCTCTGGCGTTTCAAAGCCATAGACTTCCCGCATGGTAGAGCCTTTGATATAGACCTCTTGTCCGTTGACTGTAGCAACTTGACCGCCTGGACTATCTGGCGTTGTAGGTATCTCACTTTCTGAGATTGATGGTGTTAAACTAGGCTCGGTAGGTTTTGTGGGCTGTGCTGATGGTATTTCGGATTCTGCCTTTTGACCATCTGGCATACCTTGTTCGCTGCCACCATTTCCGCCTGTGGCTTCCCTACCAGTAGGATAATAATAACCACCAACTCCCTGATACCAGTTACCTTGCCACTGTTCCTGTGGCATAGAGGTCTTTACGCCTTCTGGCGGTGTAGATACTATTTGAGAGTTTTCTTCCGCCATTACCTATCCTTTTTAGATATATTCCACTTATAACTTTTGCAATAGGGACATTGCTTGGGTAAACTTAAAATCTTTTTAGTTTCCCAAGTGTACCCACATCTTTTACACTTCAATTTCATCTTATCTTTATAATAATATTATTATAATCATTTGTCAAGTGTAAAATAGAGAAAGCCCCCGACCTTTTACAGCCGAGGGCTTTTCTATTCGTGGTGTTAGATTTCACCGAAGCCCTTGAATACTGCCAAGATGATAACCACAATCATCAGGAGGGGCAGGAGGGTGGAAAGGGAAGCAACGCTTGCCTGGTAGGTAGGCGTGGTGATAGCATTGGTGGCGGTATTAACGGGGCTGATTAGGTATGCGCCTACGACCATAACCAGCATGGCAACCAGCAACTTATTTAGTGCTGACATTTCGTATTAAATTATTAACGACCTCCGACAAGCCCTTACGGGCAAATTTATGAGCTAACTAGAGTGAAAACACTTTGGTGCGCTTGCCTTTCTTGCGCTTAGTTTTCCCGAACAAAGGTTTCTTTGAGTCAAATATCCAACCCTTTTTTACTTTTCCCATAGTTAAATACCTAACCCTTACCCCGTTTGTTCTTACCCCGCTTCACATTCTTGGCTCTTGCAGCCCGTTGCGCTTTCTTGAGCGCAGCCCTTCGTTTAGCGGTAAAGACATATTTTTTAGCCATATTTAGTTAGGTTAACGACCTCCGACAAGCCCTGGAAGGCAAATTTCTATCTATCAGTTTTTTAGATTTCACCAAATCCCTTGAACACCGCAAGGATGATGACTATTATCATCAAAAGAGGAAGCAAGGTGGACAGGGATGCGACACTCGCCTGATACGTAGGCGTGGTGATGGAAGATGTTGCCGTGTTTACTGGACTAATAAGGTAAACGCCAACAACCATTATTAGCATGGCTATCAGCACCTTATTTAGAGCTGACATATTCTATTAAATTATTAACGACCTCCGACAAGCCACTAATGAGCAACATTCAATATGTTTATAGGATAGTAACACAATAAGTAGCAATTGTCAAGTGCTACTATTTCATTCCTCTGGCTCTTGCCCTCTCACCGAGTCTCACAAGCTCAACGTGGGTTTTTTGCGCCTTGCGAAGTGCCTCTTTGCGCTTGAGAGTGAACACCCAAGGTTTACGACCATGTTCCTTTTTCCTAGCCATTATCCTTTTCTCCCTTGGCCTTTGCCTTGCCCGCCACCTCTACCGCCACCTGCCCCACCCTTTGAACAACCGCCCTTGTTGATATTCCGCCGACCACCACCTGGCTGTCCCTTACCTTTTCCTGAACCATCCCTTAATCCAAATCCCATTTCTTTACTCCTTTTCTTTTTTCGCTTGTCAACTTTCTTTTTCCGAGCCATCGCTATTTCCTTTCGGGGTCATAGCCCCATGCTATAAGTGCTAACCGCCGCCTTTTTGTCGGATTCTTTTTATATTGAACCCCATGACGGGCGATAAATCCCTGTCTTTTTCTTTTCCAATCTTCGCTTAGTTTATCGGGGCTACCCGCCCGCTTGTAAGCACTAAGAAAACCACGCCTTGACCGAGCTACTTCACTAACTCCGAGCCTTTTCATTTCAGGCTCATGCTTCTTTATGGTTTTGAGGCTTAACATATCATCTTAAATTATTAAGCAACCGAACTTGCGCTTTCGCTTTCTTTTTAGTCGTGCCAAAAGCGTGAATTTTACCTTTATTATCGGTAACTCTCCAAAGCCTTTTACCCCGAATTTTTCTCATTTTTGCGGGCATTTTACCCCCCGATACGGAATACTTTACCACCACATTTCGGGCAAGTTCCCCGTGTGGCTTTCCGCCCGTTTTTCATTGTCATTTTCTGTGGGTTTTTCATTTCCACATTCTTACGACAGCGCACACAATAAGCCTGCATACTCTCACCTCTTATCAGTAGTTCCTTATCTAACATATATCACATAATTTGTTGTTTGTCAAGTGGCTCTAATCAGAAACTTAAAAAATAATAGCAAAAACTATTGACAAATTATTACTTCTGCGTTATAATGTAAGTAAACTTGAAGGTTAGTGAGGTAAGCGATGGTCAAGATTAAACTCCCCGTTTTAGAGTGCAAGAGGTGTGGGCATAAATGGACACCTAAAAAAGAGGATGTGCGACAATGCCCGAAATGCAAATCTGCCTTTTGGGATAAGGAGAAGAAATAATGAGAAAACGAAAGGCTAAAAAAGACTTGGTAGTTTTCAACACCCACAATCCACAGTGGGGATTATGTTTTATTGTGGATATAGGTGATGTAGCACTCATAGAAGAACTACTAAAAGATAAACATGTTAGACATTTCGCACCTTACGGGCAATTGAAAGAAGTTACCACCAAAAACCCTGACGAAATACCGATAATAGATTGCCCTGTTTGCAAAGTCAATGATGTACCTCTAATATACAAGGATACCATGAGAAAAGGCGATAAGGAAATTGACATTTATGAGTGTGGTTGTTGCGGAAAAGTTCCTAATATAGCAGATGATATTAAAATCAAATCAGTTGTAAAACTGTGAGTTTACACTTAGAAAAACGAGGTGAAGCTATGAAAGGAATCCTGATGACCCCTGCCAATCACCTAGCCACTAGAAAAAAGATAAAAACTATGACTAGAAGATTGGATGGCTTAAAAGAAATTAATAAAGAACCTGATAAATGGTCGTTCACCCATTTTATGCCTGATTATAGCAGGGTGGAATTTTCACGACATTTTAGCCTAACTGAAAACATTTGGGTCAAGCCCCGCTACCGAGTAGGTGAAGTTGTCTATATCAAAGAGGCATGGGCAATCAAACATACTAGCCAATCATTCTCGCCTAAGTTAGATGACATTGTGCAAGTGATATTTATTAATGGTGAAATATCAAAAAGATATGGAGATATATGTTACAACGCCGATGGCTCAAGATGGTTGTTATCGGTATCTAAAGCCTATGATACAGGAGAATGGCAATCGCCAATGTTCTTGCCAGAATTATGCGCCCGTGACTTCATAAAAATAACCAAGTTAGGTATTGGTAGATTACAGGATATTACAGAAGAAGAAGCAAAAAATGAGGGTGCTAATCCATATCTTGTAGACAAATTAAGCGGTGGAAAGCACTACCGCATGTTAAAGACATACCACCATGATTGTTACCCTTTAATAGACCACGCTGATGAAGGCGAAGAAGTTGTTTTTGAATGTCCTAATATGGGTTTCGCTAGATTACACCATATAAAATGGGTAGAAAAACAAGACCCCGTTTTTAGAATACCCGCTAAAGAAGCCTTTGAATATGTTGGTGCTCTTGAACCTGATTATATTAACGGTTTTAAGATTTTGTGGAATAGTATCAACGGCAAAAAATATCCTTATGATAGCAACCCCTGGGTTTGGGAAATATCTTATGAACTGTTGGAGAGTAAATAAATGAAAATGCTTGGATATATAATATCGGCTGGAATATGGGGGCTATTTTCTCTTATAATTATACCTGCAATAAACTCAATAGAATCTTTGGCTTGGCAAATTGTTTTTGGTATTCTTTGGATGCTAACATTATTTACTTCTTTCATTATATACGACCTCGAGAGCAAAGAGGAAATAAGAAAATGAAACCGATAGACCTAACCATCCCGACAGGTGCGATATTCTCCGAAGATAGGAAAGGGAGTTTGTTATGAATTTTAATGAGTATCAAGAGTTTTGTATGACTACGGCTATTTATCCTAAACGTCATAAGAATGTTCAATACACCGCATTAGGTTTGGCGGGAGAATCAGGGGAATTTGCCAACAAAGTAACGAAGGTGGAACGAGATAGCGGTGGCAGAATAACCCACGAAAGCCGAGAGGCTATGGCAGAGGAACTAGGCGATGCCCTGTGGTATATCGCTATGGCAGCAGATGAGATTAACTATTCCCTTGAAACTATTGTGAAAAAGAATGTATCTAAACTTACCAGCAGGAAAGAAAGAGGAATGGTTGGTGGAAGTGGTGATAATAGATAAGCCCCCCTTGTATGTTAGTTATGATATACCAATGGTGAAATATGAAGTGGAGATTTGAAATAAAATGGCTAAAAAATGGAGAGCTAAAATACAGAAAACTAATGGTGAAAAATGGCAAGGTGCTATGGCGGGAATTGCCGACCCTGGGCAATATGCTGATGATATATTCCCACAAGGGAATTATGCGTCTTTATTCGTCTATATGTACCGCAGGTTTGGTATTCCAGTATCAGGCTCAGACCCATATAAAGAAATAGCCTGCTGGTATTTAACAACTTCTGATGCTGCCGTAGCATTGATAGTTAGCCCACGCCCAAGCGGTTTACGCTATAGTTTTGGTTATCTTATTGATACTAACATCTATGGCTATAATAGCCACGATGATGTTGAAACCATCAGGATAAAAATAGAACCGTCACTAAAACTATCAATGAAAGACCTTTTAATTCCTACCAATGTTCGTGATGTTTATATCAACGCAGAAGGACTAATTGGCAACGATATGGAAGTAAAAGAAACATGCGAATATTTCAAGTGGGCAGGTTATGGAGTTACCCCTGATTATTATAAAAAATTCAAAGAGTAACCGAGTGTGATATACCAATGAAAAAATATGTCTTGGAGGTTAAGGGTGGCTAAGTCTAAAGAGTTAATATTTCCCGAAATAAATGGCTATCAAACTTCGGGCATACAGATAGAATATATAAAAAGTCGTGATGCTCTTTATATATCGGGGTTTTACGATAACTGTGTAGGCATAGAGGGAACGAAAATAAGTTTTACCGAGTTTTGTAATAGACTAGGAATAGACCTAAAACGGGGGTAAAATGAAACGTATTATTAAATGGCTTCGTGGGTATAACTACAAACTAAAATATAGATGGTGGGACAGAATAGCACTCGGATTTCTAAACCTTGTGTTTTTTGGCTCAGGAATAGTTGTTATTTGTAATCGCTCGGAGAATGGTATCGTTATCGCCTATGGCGTGTTGTGTTTATTTTCGGGGTTTATGTCAGCCTTATACGAGATTTCTATTTGCAAACGCAGGATTAGAGAGTTGATGAAAGCCCAAAATACGGAGCAATCTAACCTTGAAGTTTTTTCAGGCTACCATTGAAGAAGGAGTGAGAATTTGAATAAAACACGCATAGAATGGGTTAAGAACCCCGATAATACTCAAGGCTATACTCTCAATCCAATAAAAGGCAAGTGTCCACGAGCTTGCTCGTATTGCTATGCCCGCCGAATGTATGACCGCTTCAAATGGAATCCAGAACCAAGATTTGACGATAGCGTTTTAGATAACGCCCAACTTTGGTCGGTAGAACATGGTGACAAAACGGCGGGGATATTCATGTGTTCAACTTTTGAATGGCTATGGAATAAGGACTGGGCAACCAATATTATAATCTGGATTGAATCCCTTATGGAACGCCACCGCTTCTATTTGCTCACTAAATATCCTGAAAGATTATGGGCGTTTTCGCCATTCCCCAAGAATGTATATGTCGGAGTAACAGTTGATGAGGACTGGCAATTAGCCAAAACTCTTGACTCACTTAGGCAAATAAAAGCCTCGGTAAAATTCATATCTTTTGAACCATTCCGAGAATACATAGATAATTGCGACTTCTTACAAGACGGCGAGGTTGACCAAATCATTATTGGTGCGCAAACACCCTCTAAAGGTTTATCCCCTGAATTATGGGAACACGCCAGAGAACTAATAAACTACGCTGATAAAGGCGGGATACCAGTATTCATAAAGAATAACATGGGCTTACCCAAGTATAGCGATGACGGCGGTATGCCCTTCTACAAAAAACATTCTACGGGAACTATGGAACTGAGACAAGAGTTTCCGCATACCTCTTAATAATAGCCCCCCTTCACAAACACAACCCACATTACTATTCTTAATAGACTATTGACATTCTTTTATTATAGTGGTATTATTCTAATATAAGACTATATGGAGGCAATATGCTAAAAAGCAAATTAGAAGATATGCCAGTAATCACCATCCATGTAAACCCCGCAGATAAAGAAGCATTAAAACATCTAGCCCAACAACAAGGGATGCAATTAGCTACCTATTGCAGAATGTTGCTACTAAAATCCCTAAAGGATGATGGACATGGTAAATAATCATTTGCCCGACGGCACAATAGTCTGGAAAATGGGGAATATGTGGGGACTTTTACCACCTGACCAAAATGGCGAATACCACAGTGAGAATGTTCAACATACAGGCGTTAGACCAATAGGAATGATAGATAACTCACATGGTAGTGGCTCATTTAAAAATTCGCTTCAAGTAATAGGCACACCACCAAAACACCTTGATGTTACAATCAAACTAGGTTGGGTAAATGCCCATTTATCCATGTTCAATGGGCATATATTTGCCACTGTTGATAATGCGAGTGAAACGGCTAGTAAACGATGGGCAATGGGAATACCATCACGCAGACATAACCCATTTTATAGACGAAATTTTTACGATGCTATACCCTCTGAAGAAAATATACAAATAGAAACCACTGACTTAACTCCCGACAACCTTGTCGCTACACAACATGCCAAGCAAGTCCGCAATATGGCTACATGGGAATGGTTACGCTCTGAAGTGTATATTAGAGATAGAGGCGTTTGTTGGGTATGCAACAAATTTGTTACACTAAAAGACTATGAACTAGGACACTTAGTAGACCGTTGTAATGGTGGTGCTGATAGCATAGATAATTGTGCGGTCATGCATAAGCATTGTAATATAAGAAAACCTAGCCATTACTCTTTAGAAGAAGCCTTAAAGTGGAGATTAACACATAATCCACATTGATTATATCCTCTTGATAAGAGCAGGAATAAAACCCACTTTTTACACCCCCAAAAACATAGGGCGATGCGCCGATACGCTTCGTGTGCGCCGAGATACGGCGCAGGGTGCGCCGAGGTGCGCCGATAGGCTCATTTTGGGTGCGCCGATGGGTGCGCCGATAGCCCAAAATACCACCATAAGCACTAGGATGCAAAACTACCAGCCTATGACACCCTGGCAAGGGTAAACTACTATCCTCACATACCGCTATTATATATAGCCAAAAATCAGCCCCAAAAATATTTTTCAAAAATAGTTCAAAAACACTTGACAAACTGCCTATTATGTCTTATACTGTCTATTGTAGGCTAGTGTATAGGCCATAAGAGCCTAAATAGAATAGATAAGGGGGAATGACAATGAAAAAGACAATTTACTGCCCATATTGCGGTACAAAAATCAACTATAAAGAGCCAAAAGGTGATTGCCCAATTGATGAGTACCCACAGTGCCCAACGTGTGATACCTATATTTATCTCATTGATAGTCAGCAGGATTATATAATCCGGCAAGTTAGAATTGAAATGATTAACTGTTAGCCCGTTTATCACTTGCCGGTTAGCCCTAAAAGTTAGCTGGCAAACATAAGCGGTTTAACACACGCTTAAATAAATGTAAAGGGGATTAAAAATGACAAGTATTAGCGAAATGGCAACCATGAAAACACACAGCAAGGAATGGAATCAGGCAGCTTTTGAAGGGGTAGACGTGCCAGATTATATCAAGGTTGTATCTGCCAAAATATGCGAGATTTACGGCATCAATGGACAATGCGACCCTGGATATATCGCCAATCTGATAAATATGTATGTCACAGAAAAACCTACTGTATGCCCCGTGACTACTACAGGCGAACACTGCCATATACAGTTAGGCGGAAGTGACGACTGCATGTGGTGTCATAATCCGAGGCATTAACCGCTTGACAAGTTGCCACTTAGCCGGAGGTACTAGGTGGCAAACGTGAAGCGATTAACAAGGGGAGTTAAAATGATTTGCCAGCACCTACAAGTAAATATAAAGGGGGAGGAAAACGGAAATGAAAACTATTCACCACTTTAACACGGCAAGGGACAAACTCCTACATATTGAAACTGAGGGGTGTATTGTCAATATCATGGTGGGGCTTCAAGAGCATGGGACATATAGAAATGTAACCGCAATTGAAGTCTTACCGAGCACTACTGAAAACTGGTGCATTGATGATACCAAAGACCAAGCAAAGAATATCAGAATCATACAGAATGGTTAGTTAGTCCGTAGCCTAACAAGGCACAAGGGGGATAAAAATGTACGATACTAGCAAGATAGATAAAGAGGCAGGGTTAATTAAATTGACAGTCGGGCAAATATGTAGTGCTGGTATAACCCATAATATCTACACTGGCGACAGAAAAAGCTACAGCATTCCTTTTGTCCATAAAGTTTGGATTGATGATATTACTGGCAATCATACCAGTGTTAGCAAAAGTGTTGGTTTGGCAATCCGTATAGACAATGACGGCTTCATAATCGGTAACCCGTCTTATAGGGGGAACGCTATAATAGCATTTCTCCCCAAAGAATACGAAAATACCAAGATACACACTTGCCAAGTTGTCAAAATCAACAAACGCTCAGTAAATATCTTGCCCGTTGAATACGAGAAAGCAGAGCCTAGCACCCTTAAATAATAAATAGTAAAGGAGAGATATGAAAATGAAACCCGATAAAGAAGATAGATGCCCACAATGTAATTGCCCTAAAGGTGATTATAGATTTTGCCCATACTGCGGTAAGCAACTAAAGGATTTTCACCTAAAATTTTAGTCCTAGTCTACCTTATGGAATAGGCAGGCACAATAATAAAGGGAGGGAATAGAACCGATGATACCGACAATAATAATCCTGCTAGGTGCGCTCTACTGGTTGCTAAAAGAGACTGATTACTTGCGGGTTAGATTGCCAATGGGCAAGCCTGCCAATAAGACAACCGAATCACAACCACAAGTTAGTTATGACCCGAATTTCAAACCCAGTGAGTTTATACCACTTGATATGCCCGAATTTACGGGAAAGGTAAATATACTATGTGAAAGGGGAATACAATGACTACACAATTAAAAGTAAACCGTAAAGACTTCATGGACAAGCTCAAGGCAATAAAAGGGGACAATATCCAAATAGCAGATGTTGTTATATCCCGCAAGCCTCTATTGGAAGCCTTGAAACTTCAAACGCAACCTGATACTGACATTCTAACCCTGACTTACGGCAAGTTATCATGGTGGAATAACGATAACCCTAATCCTATATTAGATAATGAAACTTGCCTGCAATTTAATTGTAACCATACCACTATGCGTTTTCTCAATAGACCACATCATAAGTCGTGGCAAGAACCTAAAATCATACCACTAAACTTTGTTGACTATCGGCAATCAGACACGGCAAAGCCTGAACTAACGGGCATACCGATTGACACCCTAGAACTGCTAGACGCTTTGAACTTTGTTATTCATGGAGTAGCAACCGAAGAATCCCGCCCTGTTTTATGCTGTGTATGCTTTGACTGTTCTAAAAACACCCTGCAATTAGCAACGGCTGATGGATTCAGATTGCCAATGGCTACGATAAAAGTCAAGGGTATGACTAAAAAACGGGCATTGATTCACCGCTTGGACATTCCCACGCTGGTAACATTCCTAAAAAACAATTACACAGGCAAGGGAAAGTCTAAAATATGGTTAGACACCTATATTGACATACGAGCAACCAAAACCATGTTTATGTCTGATAAAGGTAAAATAGAGTTTGATAATAGGGCTGGTAGTTATCCTGATTATGCCCGACTAATCCCGAATACTGGCACTCATATACAGATAGTCGCTTCCGAAATGCTGGAAGCTGTCAAGGCACTAAACGCAATAGCAAAAGACGGAAGCGGAATTATCCGCCTAAAGTTTAACCGCTATCCTAATAAACTAACACTATCCGCCAAAAGTGAGGCGATAGGGGATTCCAGCGTAGAATGTCCCGCTATGGTAGATAGAGAATGTTACATAGCGGTAAACGCTAAATATCTGGCGGACTTTTTATCTACCTGTAAAGACAAGGTTATTGACCTGTTTGTTGATAAGCCGTCAAGCCCGATGGTATGCCATAACGGGATTGACCAATTAGAAGTTATTATGCCAATGTTTGTCCAATGGTGATATTATGCGAGTAAACCGCCTGAATAAAAAGCAGAGGTTGGTATATGGATACTAGAATTTACGCAACCAAAGTATATCAAGATGAAGTCCCTAAAACAGAAGCAAAAGAGGCAGAATTATTGAGGCTTCTAAAGGTAAAATCTGAAAAGATATGCGATGACTTTCTCACCAAAAACCGGCACACGCAACTATCATATCTCACCAAAGAGGAACAAGCGGGGGCATTAGCTCTACCTAAAGGATTAATACTAGACAAGTTATTAACATACTTACGGAGTTTATAAACAATGGGTGATGTTATGAGAGTAAACCATCTTACTAGAAAACAGAAATTAGCATACGCTTAATAGGAGAATGAAAATGGGAAAACGTATATATTTCAACAAGGCCGATTATAGAAACTTTGAACAATGGGTAAAACATAATGATTGGTTATTCGTCAAGCGTGAGGGAATATGGTCAGCCACAGATACACCACAACTGCTTTATTGGCTTGAAACTTGGTTAAGCCCATCGGGATTGGTAGTAAAGATTGAAAGAGAAAGCGAGAAATAATAGCGCAATGCCTAGCACCAAATAAGAGGGAGGGTAAACTACAATGGAATATACAAAGGGTGAATGGGAAGTAACAAAACATCGCCCACTTGATAATCTGGTTATAGTTATTAAACATGGCGAACATGCCTATAACGATGACAGAATATGCCAAGTTGATGTAGCACCTAAGGCCAAAGCCAATGCCCACCTGATAGCAGCAGCACCAGATATGTATGAGGCACTAAAGGAAATAAAACATTTACTAGAAACTCACGAATTACAAGATGTCGTCTTACAACAAGTATTAGAAGGGAAATGCTATTTGGCATTAGTCAAAGCAGAAGGTAAATGAAATGACAACTCTTAAGATAGTATGCGCATGGTGCGGTAAATATATGGGCAAAAAAGACGGCAAAGGAGTGGAGGGAATATCTCATACTATCTGCCCTGATTGCGCTAAGAAAATAGAAAGCAAGGGAGTAAATTAACAACGGACAAGACCCGTTTCTTTGCCACGTTACACACCGCCCGCAGGCTTATCACACAAGATAAAACCTTGCGGAGATTACTACTCACGACCTATAGAGTTGGTTGGACTGATTGCTATTGGGAGGTAAAATAATGCCAAAGGATAGACGCTCACACAGGATACCAAACTCGGCAAGGTTGCCAAAGGTAAAAACCATAAACGACCTCTTGGCAAGAGCCGACATCAACAGCATAATAAATGAACTCGACAAAGAAAAGCCTAATATGTCCGACCTTATAGTTATCTGGCTGGACAAAAACGATAAACGATACCGCTTCCAGATAACAGAGGACACATTAAATGCTACCGCCACATGGATGCTAGAAAGCACCAAACTTGATGTGCTTAATGAAGATACGGAGGAAGAATAAGCCATGTTTAATCTATTCAAGCACAAAAAGGATACCGAGCAAAAACGGGCGGAAATACTTGACGCTATCCGTAAAGCAAACGGACAATGTATTATTCTCGGTGAAACACCCGAAGGCACACGGGTTATAGTTCTCGGTAAACCTCTATACCAGAGACAGGTAGAGGATATTTTGAAAAGTAAGGGGGTTTCCTGATGCCAACAAAGACACAGAGATATGTTCAGGTTCACATCACAGCACCAGATGATAATGTTGAGCTTTGGCGTATTTATAAAAAGTATAAATACAATGGACTTAATGCTACATCTATGATGATGCGGAATGCTATGAACAAAGTTATAAGCGAAGATAAAGCCTTCCAAGAATGGCTGAAAGTTAATTCTAATAAGGCATGTCCATGATGATACGGGACTTCGTGAATGAAGGGATAAAAAGAGAACAAGGGGGTAAATAAGATGTCGTATGTTGAAATGACACCGAGCAATGTTGAACCATCAGTAAAGAAACATTATGAACATTTGCTATCCACTATGAAGATAGTCCAGCGATACCAATGCCCTTATTGCCACCAGTTAGAGGATAACGAATGGGGTATAACGCATCACCTTATGGGACACGCCATAGATAGCAGGATAACCCGACTTTGGGAGCAAGGTAAAACGCTAAAAGAGATAGACAACCTTTATCATGTATTCCATAGCGTTTACCCTGACCGCCCCGAATCATACGATAGTTTCTTGGAGTGTCACCACAACATAAACAAGGATAATTGCTTTACAATATCCTATCTACAATGCTGCGATTATCCCGCCTATCAAATATGCTCAATTAACCACGATGGCATTATAGAAGTTTGGGGAATAGGCGGTTGGAGTGGCGGATATAGAAGCCGTATCTCTCTAGGATGCCTACGCAATCCACAACCTAAAGAAAATCTTTATATCTATAAATCATTCAAAGAGAGAATGAACGCACATTAACTTGGCATGAAGGGATAGAACGAGAGAATAAACGGGGGTAAGCCATGCACTTTAACATTCCTTGGTATATACAAGTTCTCGGAGGATACCTGATAGCCTTCCTGCTTTTTAGTAGGTTAGGACATCAACTAATTCTCGGTATGCTTCACGGGCAAATCAACCCGCCGAGTAAGAAAAGGAAACGATAATGTTTGAAGGTATAAAACTATTCTGGTGGACATGGGTTTTAATGGGCTTTTTTATCGGGATTTATCTCCATTTCTCTTATGCCCGCCACGCCCTGCACTGGCTGATAATCCAAATATTGCGGGCATTTATCTGGCTCTTACACCACACCGACCCACTATACCGAGAGCCTAAAAAGATAACACCTAAACCTGATAAGGTAGTAGCCCCACCATCAAGGGATTACAGTAAAAACGGAGTAGAAGTAAGCGATACCGAGCTTGCAAAATATCTGCAAAACCCCGAAGTTTCAGTGGCAAAAAGGTGATAAATCTTTATGAAATAACCCAAAAAAGTATTGACAAAGTGCTAACGAGTGTGCTAACATATAACTATGAATGAAGTAAGTGAATTAAGGAAAAAATTAGGGCTAACTCAAGACGCTTTCGCTTTCAAGTTGGGAGTAGCCCCTTACACGGTAAGGCGTTGGGAAAGTGGAAAAACAAAGCCTAGTAAAATGGCACAAAAGTTACTAAAGGAAATAGATGCTAAAGGAAAGGAGAAAAGGAAATGACCACAAAAACCACGAACAAAGAACCCGCCCCCAGTGGGGCAAAACTGGAAGTCCTAATCCTGATAGACCAAGACAAATGGAATGAATTGGTAGAGCAGGGATACAGCGAAGTGGACATACAGAAAGCAATAGAAAAGTCCATAACCTTCACAAACACAGTTAGCGGGGTTATCCCTACCCCACCCGTG
>Ga0315533_1000628_pt1 | contig 29195 bp, 25 predicted proteins | sample SalMarSW160130MG_FD_203081 | JGI IMG/M metagenome (GOLD analysis project Ga0315533, IMG submission 203081) | Salt marsh sediment microbial communities from the Plum Island Ecosystem LTER, Massachusetts, United States - Salt Marsh Sediment SW1601-30 ...
GCAATAAGTGCCGGGGAAAGCGAAGGCGTGGTGGAAGAAGATGAGGCAGAGATGTTACACAAGGTGTTTGAGTTTACCGACCGCCCAGTGAGTAAGATAATGGTCCCCAGAACAGAAATTACCTGGGTGGCGCAAGGGACGAAGCTAAATGATTTCATGAATCTCTACACTCAAGGCCGCTACAGTCGTTTCCCCGTATATAAGGATAATACCGATAACGTGGTGGGTATGTTGCATGCCAAGGATGTGCTGATGAAGTTAACCGGTGGATCTCACAGCAGAGATAGCGTCATAGATGATTTGATGCGCCCTGCCTATTTTGTACCTGAAGGCAAACGCCTAGGGGATCTTCTGGCTGAGATGCGAGACGGTGGTCACCATGCGGCAATCGTTGTCGACGAGTTTGGGGGAATTGCGGGAATGGTTACCCTCGGACAGCTAACTGAGGAGATTGTCGGTGATATTCGCGATGAGCTAACCGGTAAAGGAAAGGATTTCGTTGTAACTGGCGACAGCACCTTTCAACTAGATGGAGGATTCAGAATTGAGGAAGCTAACGAGGAATTGGAGCTGAATTTGCCCAGCGGTGATTATGAGACTGTTGCCGGCTTTATTCTCAGCCACCTTGGTCGGATACCAAATCATGGAGAGCACTTCAAGTACCAGAACCTAAAGTTTGTTATCACTGAAATGCGTGGAATGAAGATAACGAAGGTCATAGTAACCAAGGAAAAGAGCGTTGCTTCATCGTAGGTCAGAGGGGAGCTTGAGTTTACTCTATCTCAACATGGTGTAATTTTGGGGGAAGACCTCGAAAAGTCAAGGGAAATTGTCCCTGACCCGGCACGCCAGCAGAAAGCACGAGAATATAATAGGCTCCTGCGGCGCGGCTCATTTCTCAAACTCGGAATAGGGTTCATCCTGTTACTAGTCCTTCTTTTCACCCCCACCTCAACTACACTGGCGAGCCTTTTAGCTTTCCCTTCTCCATGGTCAGCAGCCCTGTATCTATTGATCCTGGCAGCAGGCTATGAGGTGATAGTGGCACCATTAGGCTATTACTACGATTTTGTCTTGCCCCATCGTTACGGCTTATCAAAGCAAGACCTGGCAAGCTGGCTCAGGGACAAGGTTAAGGCTTCAGGGCTGGAATTATTGCTAGGCTTATGTCTGGTTATAATCGTTTACTGGCTTATAGGGCATCTCCCGGCGCTGTGGTGGCTAGCAGCTGCCTTGATTATGTTCTTAGTCAGCTTAATCCTCACCTGGCTAACGCCTACCTTTCTTATACCTCTATTCTTTAAATTAGAGCCCTTAGAAGAAGGAGGGCTCAAAGAAAAATTGGTAAATTTAGCCAGGAAGGCTGGAGTTGATATTGAAGAGTGCCTTACCATGGATTTAAGCAGCAAAGCCACTACAGCTAATGCCATGCTAAGCGGCTGGGGCAAATCTAGACGTATTATCTTCAGCGATACTTTGCTCCAGGGATATTCATGGGATGAAATAGAGGTAACTTTGGCTCATGAGCTAGGACATCGTCTCCACCATGATATTCCTAAGCTTATAGGAATCCAGGCAGCCACCTTTTTATTAGCCTTTTATCTGGCCAATCTAGCCCTGATGGCTGGAGTGTTATTATTCTCCCTCCAGGGAATAAGTGATATCGCTGGCCTTCCCTGGCTAATTCTCGTTCTAGCCATGCTTATCTTGCTGTCACAACCAGCACTTAATTGCTATAATCGTCGCATAGAAATAGGGGCAGACGAGACTGCATTGGCGCTAAGCAATAACCCCCACGCCTTTATCGCTTTGATGACTAAGCTGACCGACCAGAATCTAAGCGAAGCCGAACCTGGCCAATGGGCAAAACTTCTATTTTATGACCATCCCACCTATAATGAGAGGGTAAAATTAGCTCATAATTATATTTCTCGCTGTCAGCGAAGCGAGGCAGTCTAAGGAGGCCTTTTGAAACTTATTTTAGTTAGGCATGGCGAAACTTATTGGAATAAGGAGAGGCGTATCCAGGGAGGCGATAGCGATATCGAACTGAATGATACCGGATTGGAGCAAGCCAGGAAGCTAGCAGCTTTCCTCAAGAATGAGCCCATCGCTGATATACTCTCCAGTCCTTTGCAGCGAGCTACAGCTACAGCCAAAGCCATAGCTAGCCATCACCAGTTGCCCGTAGAGGTTGATCAAGGGCTTAGAGAACTCAAAGTTGGTGAACTGGAAGGCATGCCTGTTTCAAATTTAACTACCACATTCAGCCAGTTTTTAATGCAATGGTGGCAAGACGGGGGGGCAATGAAATTGCCCAACGGAGAAAGTCTTATTGAATTGCAACAGAGGGCCTGGAAGGCTGTTGAACGTCTGCTAGAAAGGCATAAAACTAGTCCTGAGCACAGCAAAGACACTACGGTGATAGTAGTCAGTCACTATTTCGTTACCTTAGCCATCATTCTCAAAGCTTTAAATTTACCTCTGGACTGCTTTACCAAATTCAAATTAGACCCTGGTGGAGTAAGCATTCTTGAGTTCCGGGATTACGGAGCCCGCTTGCTGGCATTTAACGATACCTCTTATTAGTGTTAGCTGCGAGGAGCAAAGCAAATAGCAATAACAAATGACAAATAGGAATAATTTTGGTATTTAAGCATTTGGATTTTGACATTCGGGTTTATTTAGAGTTGCGAGGGGCAAAGCAGAGAAGTAATTCCTATGAACAAGATTAAACTGGAGTCAAAAGTTATAGACTTTATCCAGCGGTATAGCTTGATTTCACCTAAGGAGATAGTGGTTGTCGGGGTCTCAGGTGGTGCTGATTCAGTATGTTTAATCCATGTCCTGGCAAAATGGCGGAAAAGACTGGGGATAAAACTTCACATAGCTCATCTCAACCATCAACTTCGAGGAGTTGAATCCGAAGCTGACGCCAAATACGTGTCCGATCTGGCTGGCTCGCTGGGGGGCATTCCCATCACTATTGATAGGCAGGACGTGGCGGCCTACAGGACTGAACGAAATTGCTCTCTTGAGGAAGCTGCCCGGGAACTACGCTATGCTTTTCTTGCCCGGGTAGCTAGAGAGAGCGGAGCTAATCGAATAGCCATAGGTCATACCAGGGATGACCAGGTGGAGACCATTTTGATGCACATATTACGGGGAACGGGAATTACCGGATTGTGCGGTTTAGCCCCTTGCTCGCCTATGGCGTATGACAGCCAAGGAATGTCACTGCCCGCCTCCCCCCTGTCATTGCGAGCGAAGCGAAGCAATCTCTTGGTAATAAGACCGCTTCTGGATATTATCAGGGAGGAGACAACGAGTTATTGCCAGGAACATCAGCTTGCCTCACGTATTGATTCCTCCAACCTTTCGCCTTCCTTCTTCCGAAATCGCCTTCGCCTCCAGTTGTTGCCTCTGCTCAGACAATATAATCCAAGCGTTGACCAGGCCCTGCTCCGTTTGGCTGATATCGCCAAGGAGGATAGGGCTTTAATTGAACAGCAAGCCTCTGAGTTGTGGAATGAAGTGGCCAGGCAGGAAAATAACGCCATTTACCTGGATAGGAAGCAGATTGCTAGCTTGCCGATAGCCTTGCAGAGGCAATTATTGAGGGCAGCTGTGACCAGGTTGGCCGGGGATACTCGAGACATTGAAGCCAGCCACATTGAAGCGGCAAGGAGCCTGCTAAATAAGCCAGTGGGTAAAAGAATCTCTCTGCCCCATGGACTTATCTGTCAGGGAGGATATAGTGAGATTGTGATTGCGCGCCCCCCTTCTGTCATTGCGAGCGAAGCGTGGCAATCTCAGCTTCCGCCATGTCCCTTTCCCTCACTGCCAGGCGAGTTTCCTCTTAAAGTGCCTGGTAAGACAGTTCTCCCGGGATGGAAGGTGATAGCCAGCATAGTTCGAGAGCCAGTGGCTTCTCGGTCATTGCCAGGCGACCTGAGCACAAGCGAAGGAACTTACCAAAGCAATCTGGTTGCCGATTTCGATTTACACAAGACAGGGACCGAGCTCTTCGTCCGTCAGCGTCGGCCCGGAGACAGATTTCAGCCCCTGGGCATGAGCATGCCTAAGAAACTCTATGAGTTTATGATCGATGCCAAGATACCTCGTTCCTGGCGAGGCCACATCCCAATCGTCTGCTCCCCCCAGCAAATCATCTGGGTAGCAGGCTGGCGCATTGATGATAGAGTCAAGACCACTGAAGCTAGTAAAGAAATCCTTCATCTGGAGTTTATCCAGTCGTAATGAAAGCAGTAGACAGGGAATTACGTTTACGGCATCTTACCGTCGACGAATCCCTATGGCGGCTTGACCAATATCTCTACGATGCCTTTATGGCTGGCTTGCCTTCTGTGCGCATTGTTCATGGCAAGGGGACAGGAAAATTACGCCATGCCGTACATGATTCGCTAGCCAAGCATCCCTTAGTTAAATCCTATCGCCTTGGTGATTATGGCGAAGGAGACTATGGCGTCACCATAGTGGAGCTGACAGATCATTAGACTTCCCGCGAAAATCTTGTGATTCCCGTGGCCTCCGTTAATTTAAATTTATCGCCCAAAAAGCCTTAACGACTTTTCAGGGCTGATTCAAAGCACAGTTTCTTGAAACGCAGCGGCTCGGAGCTTATCAATTCAGCTTGCCCGCAGGGCGGGTTGGATAACCCCCGGCAAGAGACATGACAGTTAGCAGTGCAACCTGGAACTGGCTTGAATCTTCCATCGGCTTGCTTTCGGGCAAAGGGCAGTGGCAATCCCTCGCAGTGGGGTATGCCCCGGGAATCACTTTCCTCAGCAGGAAGCTCCTGGCAGGTGGCATAGGTCAAACCCCTGGCTTCCACCAGTTCCTTTACCTTCCGATGGAGGCCGAGCCTCAAGTCCTTGCGCAGGCGATAGCCTCTGCCTGACCAGTGTGTCTCGTAGGTGTATTCCTGCTCGAATTTCTCGGCTGCTTGTGGCGACTGGCTGTAGATAACTTTGTATATTCGCTGCCATATGCTCGTGCCTTCGTGACCGCCCGATGGAGAGCGCTTCCTGGATAGCCTGCCAGTGCTGGCGGTGACATGCCTGGCTCCCATCGTAGCGAAGACATCAAGCAACCCAGCTATTTTTTCAAACCAGGCATCACTGTAAAGCGCCTGGAATAAATGGACAAAAATGGGGTCGAGTCGAATGACAATATCTATACCCATGTCGGATAGCTCGCCGGCAGCAGCTACCCTGGCATCGAATGAAGGCGCCCCTGGTGACAAAAGCTCGAGCACCTCAGGAGTCCCTTCGATGGTTATCGCTATAAATTTAGGCTTGTACTCGATAAAGCCAGGCAATTCCAAAAGAAAGGACGGGTCGCCTTTGGTGGTGATGAAAAAGGAGACGCCGTAGTCCATAAGAAGCTGTATCAGTCTTTTGACCTCTCTCTTCAATTCCGGTATGTCCTGACAGGGGTCGGAGATATTGGACAGGGAAATCGGCGGGCATAAACTCAGCTTTTCAAGGTCCCTCTCCACCAGCTCAGGCAAGTTGTTATAAATTAAGGTATCCTCAGAGTAGTTAGAGTAAATAGCTTCCCTGGCATAGCAGTAGATACAATCATGAAGGCATTGGTTGGGCCCCGCTGGCGTGACATTGATAATCCAGCAATGGAAGCACTTCCGCTCCGGGCTGGAATAGGGGAAATCATGGAAGGTCGAGCTTTTCTTGGCTATTAACCTTATGGACACAGTCCTATTTTAGCAGTTTGCTCGTTTCCAATGACAAACGCCAAAGCTCAAATGATAAAAACAGATGTAGTGGCGGAGTTTATCTCCGCCTTGTGGCGGGCGCAAGACCCGCCCCTACGACTGAAAATCCTAAATCACAATTTCTAAATCTCAAACAATATCAAATGACCAAAATCCAAAGGATTAAATAATTTTGAAATTTGAAAATTGGAATTTGTTTAGGATTTGGTGCTTGAATTTTGGGATTTAGAGCCGGGCTTCCAATGACAAACGCCATAGCTCAAATGATAAAAACAGATGTAGTGGCGGGGTTCATCCCCGCCTTGTGGCGGGTACAAGACCCGCCCCTACGACATTAAACATTGACAAATGACAAAGCTCAAATGATAAAAATACCTGTGGTGGCGGAGTTTATCTCCGCCTTGTGGCGGGCGCAAGACCCGCCCCTACGACTGAAATCAACAATTATTTAGTGTTGGGGATTTGTTTAGCAATACAAGGGGGGCAGCTTCACGCTGCCCCCTTGTTACTATCGGCAACCGGGCGTTACGCCACTGTTACAATGCTCGCTTGTCACATATTAATCTTGTGACCCTACGGCAGCAGTCACCAGGAACGTAACCAGTAGCGCAGCAACAAGACCTACCTTAGTTCTTGGCCCACTTTCCTAAGACCATAAACCGTGGCTCCAATTCAAGATGGCGACAATTGGGTCAACGAAGCCCACTCTCACCGCTGCTCTTAGAGCCTCGTGCTGGGAGATAAACTCGGCTACGGGAGGACTCGCCTTATAATAGAGAGACACGAGCTTAGCGCCTAACCTGTTAGGTCGCAGAACCACGTCTCTGAACCCCCTGAGGATGTCTATTTCCTCGGCTTCGGGAGTGCCGTAAGCTGCCGTGGCGATGAAGCACAGGCTCAACTTGACCTCAAGAGTGGCGCTGTCCTCAAGTCCAGAATAGGTGCCGGTTACCGTCCACTTGCCGGCAAGGTCAGAGGTGTAAACATTGTCTTCCCACATTCCCTCGGCCTCTGACTCTATCTTGAATACCGTTTCATCGGTAACATCAAAGACGTTGCCAAACTCATCCTCAGCGGCGGCCGTGTAGGTCTGTTTCTCACCATCATTGATGATAGCCATCTCGGGTGAGATCTCAAAGTCAACCGCCGCAGCAGGCTCGACAATGAGAGTGGCGGTGCCTGTAATGTCGTCGTCGGGGGTGTAGGTGCCGGTCACCTCCCAGGTGCCAGCAGCCACGGCGTCATGTAGTACATTGTTGGTAAACGTGCCGTCAGATGCATCATCTATCTCGAAGTTCACCCAATCGGTAACATCCGGCGCGACCACGTTGCCAAATTCGTCGGCCAGGTCGGCTTCGTATTCCTGGCTGTCACCGGCAGTGATGCTATCCGTCTGGGGTCTGATGAGTAGTTGGGCCATCGCAGCTCCGGTGATGCTGAAGGCCTCCGACTCAACGGTTTTGCCCTCGGCCGTGAACACCAGCCTGTACTCACCCGCCAGGTCAATCCACAAGTCGTCAAAGTTAGCGACGCCGTTGTCATCGGTCTCCTGCGTCCCGGTCCCGTGAAGCGTCCCTTCACCCTCCACCAGCGATACCTCAATAGGCAGCTCTGGAATCACGTGGCCGTACTCATCCGTAGCATTCACCGTCACCGCCGGCGAAATGGCCTCCCCAGCAGCCGCATCGGTCGGCTGCCTGATGATGTTCAGGGTTTCCACTGCACCAGGCTCGACGATGAGGGTGGCGTCGTCTGTAAGTCCGTTGTAGTTGCCCCTTACAGCCCATTCACCAACAGACTTAGAGGTGTAAACATTGTCCCCGGATTCCCCTGCGCCCCACTCGCCGCCATGGCTGGGTTCAACAATGGCAAACTCCGTCTCATCGCTAACATCGCCTATCAAATTCTCATAGGTGTCGTAAGCCTCCGCAGTATATGCCTGCGTATCACCGGCCGCGATGGTAATCTCCTCCGGCGAGATTTTTATGGACTCCGCCGTAGCGGCGGCGACGATGGTGTATGTTGCGGACTCTACCGAGGTCGGCTCCTCAGTGGTAGAGATGTCCAAAGTGTAATCGCCAGCCTCCGTCGGATTTATAACGTGGCCCATAGTGACCCCGCTGGGGCCGGCAGTATGGTCTGCCCCCAGCTGGATGTTGAGCTGCTCTTCGACTATAGTTATGCCTGCTACAGAGGCCCCGCTTACGGTCACATGTTCTGCCGCCACCGCAGCTATGTCGGTGCCATCAGGAAACTCAATTCTAATATAGTTGCCTGCCGCCAGGTCTTCCGTGGTGGTAAACACAATGCTGTACGTCGCTTCTTGTCCAGCCCTGTTGGGACTAGGAGCGACAATGGCCGGGGTCACATCTGCCACCGCCACCGTCATCACGCCCAGGATCACTACCACGGCCGCAGCGAGCAAAATGCCAGATATCTTCTTCAATTTAATATACTATTATACCACCTCCCACGAGCACTGTCATGCTTTTTGGGAAGGTGGTCGGCTATGAGATATCCCAGCCCCTGACATCAAGGGCGATGGGTGCGTCAGGCTATATCATGAAAAAACGTGGTGCTGAGCTTTATCCCACCTTGTGGGCGGGTACAAGACCCGCCCCTACGACATTAAACAATGACAAACGCCAAAGCTCAAATGATAAAAACAGACGTAGTGGCGGGGTTCATCCCCGCCTTACTAATGGGGACGATGCGGGCGGGGACAAGACTCGCCCCTACGACATTAAACAATGACAAATGCCAAAGCTCAAATGATAAAAATAGACGTAGTGGCGGGGTTCATCCCCGCCTTACTAATGGGGACGATGCGGGCGGGGACAAGACCCGCCCCTACGACTGAAATCAACAATTATTTAGTGTTGGGGATTTGTTTAGCAAAACAAGGGGCAGCTTCACGCTGCCCCCTTGTTACTATCGGCAACCGGGTGTTATGCCACTGTTACAATGCTCGCTTGGCACATATTTATCTTGTGCCCTTATGGCGGCAGGCACCAGGAACGTAACCAGTAGCGCAATAACAAGACCTACCTTAGCTCTTGGCCCACTTTCCTAAGACCATAAACCGTGGCTCCAATTCAAGATAGCGACAATTGGGTCAATGAAGCCCACCCTCACCGCTGCTCTTAGAGCCTCGTTTTGGGAGATAAACTCGGCTATGGGAGGACTCGCCTTATAATAGAGAGATACAAGCTCGGCGCCTAACCTGTTGGGTCGCAGAACCACGTCTCTGAACTCCCTGAGGATGTTTATTTCCTCGGCCGCTGGGCTGCCGTAAGCCGCTGTGGCGATGAAGCACAGGGCGCGATCGACCTCAAGAGTGGCGCTGTCCTCAAGTCCGGCATAAGTGCCGGTTACCGTCCACTCGCCGGCAGAGTCAGAGGTGTAAACATTGTCTTTCCACGCGCCCCCGGCCCCTGACTCTATCTTGAATACCGTTTCATCGGTAACATCAAAGATGTTGCCAAACTCATCCTCAGCGGCGGCCGTGTAGGTCTGCTTTTCATCACTAGTGACGGTAGCCATCTCGGGTGAGATGTCAAAGTCAACCGCCGCAGCAGGCTCGACTGTGAGGGTGGCGGTGCCTGTAATGTCGTCGTCGGGGATGAAGGTGCCGGTTACCTCCCAGGTGCCAGCAGCCACGGCGTCATATAGTACATTGTTGGTAAACGTGCCCTTAGATGCATCATCTATCTCGAACTCCACCCAGTCGGTAACATCTGACGCGACCACGTTGCCAAATTCGTCGGCCAGGTCGGCTTCGTATTCGTGGTAGTCATCGGCAGTGATGCTAGCCGTCTGGGGTCTGATGAGTAGTTGGGCCATTGCAGCTCCGGTGATGTTGAAGGCCTGCGACTCAACGGTTTTGCCCCCGGCCGTGAACACCAGTTTGTACTCACCCCCCAGGTTAACCCACAAGTCGTCAAAGGTGGCGACGCCGTTGTCATTGGTGTCCTCCGTCCGGGTCCCCTGAAGCGTCCCTTCACTCTCACCCTCCACCAGCGATACCCCAATAGGCAGCTCTGGAATCAGGTGGCCGTACTCATCCGTAGCATTCACCGTCACCGCCGGCGAAATGGCCTCACCGGCGGCCGCATCGGTCGGCTGCCGGATGATGCTCAGGGTCTCCACTGCAGCAGGCTCGACTATGAGGGTAGCAGTAGCCGTAAGTCCGTTGTAGTTGCCCCTTACAGTCCATTCACCTACAGACTTAGAGGTGTAAAAATTGTCCTCGAATTCACCTGCGCCCCACTCGCCGCCATGGCTGGGTTCAACAATGGCGAACTCCGTGTCATCGCTAACATCACCTAGCGAGTTCTCATAGGCGTCGTAAGCCTCCGCAGTATATGCCTGCGTCTCACCGGCCGCAATGGTAATCTCCTCTGGCGAGATTTCTAGGGACTCCGCCGTAGCGGCGGCGATGGTGTATGTCTTGGACTCTACCGAGGGCGGCTCCTCAGTGGTAGAGATGTCCAAAGTGTAATCGCCGGCCTCCGTCGGGTTTATAACGTTGCGGACAGTGACCCCCGTGGGGCCGGCAATATGGTCTGTCGCCAGCCGGATGTTGAGCCTCTCATCGACTATTATTATGCCTGCTACAGAGGCCCCGTCTACGGTCACATTGTCTGCCGCCACCGCAGCTATGTGGTTGGCATCAGGAAAGTCGATTCTAATATAGCTGCCTGCCGCCAGGTCTTCCCTGGTGGTAAACACAATGCTGTACGTGGCTTCTTGTCCAGCCCTGTTGGGGCCAGGAGCGACAGTGGCTGGGGTCACATCCGCCACCGCCACCGTCGTCAGACCCAGGCACACTACCACGGCCGCAGCGAACAAAATGCCAGATATCTTCTTCAACTTAAGATACTATTATACCACCCCCCACGAGCATTGTCATGCTTTCTGGAAAGGGGTCGGCTATAGAGATATCCCAGCCGTTGACATCAGGGGTGACGGGTGCGTCAAGCTGTATCACGAAAAAACGTGGTGGTGAGGCTTATCCCGCCTTGTGGGCGGGTACAAGACCCGCCCCTACGACGTTGAATTTTTTAACCGGCAAAAAATATCGTGGCCGAGCTCATCTCCGTCCGACCAAAACACATGTAGTGGCGGAGTTTATCTCCGCCTCACTAGCAGGGATGATGTGGGCGGGTATAAGACCGGCCCCTACGAGGGTGAAACACCAACCGGGAGTTACGTAGTGGCGGGGCTCGTCCCCGCCTCATGGGTGGGATGGTATTGGGGAAATCACAAATCCCAACCACCAAATCTTAAACAATATAGAAATTCAAAAATCAGAATGATAAACCGAAATGCAAAAGTTTTAGAAAGAAGTGTGTGTATTGTTTACCCTATTTCAATCGTGAAGGAAAGGATTCCTTCACACCTCGAAAAGCACAAAATATAAATAACCACAACAGTTCAGAGTTTTGAATTTTAATATTTGGATTTGTTTAGAGTTTGGATTTTGAGATTGGGAATTTGGCCAACGGGATTGCTGCGCTTCGCTGGCAATGACAACAGTGTCGGTACAAAAAATAGAGTTGACCCCTTTTTCTAAATAAGAGGGGGCAGCTTCACGCTGCCCCCTTGTTACTATAGGCAATCGGGCGTTACGCCACTGTTACAATGGTCAGGGTAGGAAATCGGCGATGACATCGGCTAAGCCCGCGAGCATATCGCCTATTGGGCCGAAGATGCCTTCCATTCCAAGCATTTCGCCCAGACCACCAACCAGGCCGCCTATTCCTTCCATAAGCGCGCCTATCAAACCAAATGTCGGAACGGCTAACTCATCAACCCAACACCCGAGGGTGCCCGCCAGATGCTCCGTAGTGTCGCCGACAGCCCTCCCCATGATCGCTGACGTGCCGAGGAGAGACCAGAGGAGCGCTCCGCCGACCGTATCAGTGGTGCATGGCGGTGTTGGCATCGGGCACGGCTCTTCCGGCCCACAATCCGCGCAGTAATCGCTTGGCACATAGTCATCTTGTGCCCCTACGGCGACAGGCACCAGGAACGTAACCAGTAGCGCAATAACAAGACTTATACTGATTAACTTTCTCACTTAAACCTCCTTTCTGAGCTCTTGGCCCACTTTCCTAAGACCATAAACCGTGGCTCCAATTCAAGACAGCGACGATTGGGTCAATGAAGCCCACCCTCACCGCTGTTCTTAGAGCCTCGTTTTGGGAGATAAACTCGGCTATGGGAGGACTTGCCTCATAATAGAGAGACACAAGCTCAGCGCCTAAACTGTTAGGTCGCAGAACCACATCCCTGAACTCCCTGAGGATGTCTATTTCCTCGGCCGCGGGAGTGCCATAAGCTGCCGTGGCGATGAAGCACAGAGGAGTCCCGACAGCCTCAATGGTAAGCTTGCCATCTTCACCATGATTAAAGTCGACGTCCAGCACTACGGTATCTCCGACCTCCTCAAGTTCATCCTCAAGGTAACTAGCCATAATAGTCAGCGTCGAGGGCGTGTCCTCGTCGCCGTCAGGACATGACCAGTCTTCATCTTCCGTCAGAGTATCAAAACCAGTGGTGATTGCAGCTATGCTTGTGGCGTGAGGACCCCAGTCGACTTCGACTGTGACGTTACCAGGATCATCTATGTTGAATTCGCCGCTTGACGGAGACATGCTGGCGCTGGTTCCGACAGCCACGAGAGTAACGACTGTTGCCGGAAACTTATCGTCATAACTGGTGCCTGCCCCACCGACCCCGCAATCGTCGTTCATGGGCGACCAGTGAATAACAACCTTTACCTCGTCGCCAATCTCGTTGAGGTCGGCTCCGCATAGAGGCCAGTAGGGTAGCCAACCATAACCAGCGCTTGTGAAGTCCCAAAGGCCGCCAGTTGCAGCAGGACCGGGCTCCCCCTTGAACCGCTGCAGATAGTATTCCTTGAGGAATAACACAAGCCAACCGCCGTAGGCGGCATTGTATGCAACCATGTAGTTGGCCAATGAGCTGAGGTTACATGCACATTCTCCACCTTCATCCAATTGACAGATATATTCTATACCGGTAGCATCGCCCCAGGTGATGAGGGCTCCCACATAAACAAGCAGTGGGTCATCCGCCATGTCCAGGTCGTAGGGGAGGACTGTGCTGGAGAGGCTCGGGGCAGTAAAATCAGTAGAGCTGATCAGAAACTCGACCACGGTCGGGGGATCATCAGCAAACTTGATATGGATAACTCGGGTCTGGTGAACATCGGCATCGAGCACGCACTCAAGACCACCCCAGTCCGTTTCCGTCTGGTTACCCGAGTCCAAACAACCCTCAAATGTTAGAGTGTTACCCGACAGTGCGAAATCTGTATTCAGAACTAAATCAATCGGCGCGGTCGCAACGGTCACATCTTGGATGGTTATGTTGTGGTCGGAAAGTCCGGCCCAGCTGATGGTTGTGGTGACATCCTCATCACAGTCGCCCAAACTCCACGTGGCTGATGTCGGTGAGATGCTGGGAACGTCAGTTCCAACGCACCAGATTGTAAGCAAGCACTCGCCCACATCAAAGTCAAGCGTCAACACTAAGGAAGCGCCGGGGAAAACAAGATTGGCTGATAGATAAGCGTTCTCAATTACCAGCAATGTGCCGAATAGCTCCCAGTTGCCGGGTTGGGCTACGACCGCTGCACCCTTCTTGATAGCAAATCCAGTATCGGTGGCTGAGTTGAAAGTGATCATGGTGGTAACAACGTCACTAGAACCGATCTTCCACGTTGTTGTTGCCGGTGAAATGGTGGGATCGCTTCCCGTGGCCGTGATAGTAAACGTGCAGGTGCCAGTATCAAATTCAACAATTAGAGTTACGCTATCACCGATACCGTCGAGCTTACCAGCTGTATTCAAGAAATGCTCCTTGATGACCAGCAAGTCTCCTAATACCTCGTAATCAGCGCCGAGAGAATTATGATCCATCTCTGTGACATCGCCCACGCTGCTGGCAGAGCCCCAGACGATGTCGGTGGTAACGGCATCGGTAGAACCGTAAACCCAGGTTGCTGATGCCGGTGATACGCCGGGACTAGTCCCCGTGGCCGTGATGGTAAACGTGGCGATACCTAAGGGGACAGCGCCTTTCATAAAACTGAACACCAACGTTATGCTATCGCCAACATAGGTGAGCACACCTCCCAGGTAACTTGTCTTCAACACCAGCAGGGAATCACCCGGCGCCGAGCCGTATAGTTCATATTGAGTGCCTTCGACCAATGAAGTACCCTCAATATCAACGATAGTGCCTATGCTGGTTGTATCACCCCATTTGATGGTGGTCGTGACTTGTACCGGAGTATCCAGGTCGTACGTGCCTGATGTCGGTGAGATGCTGGGCATTGTCGTTGCCGCAACCGGCGCCGCTGTTATCGCGCCCAGGCTCACCACCAGCGCCAGGCTAAGCAAAATAGCAAATATCTTCTTCAACTTACCCTCCTTTCATGTTTAAGACTGTTTAATTTTAATTTTCTTGTTTTTGTTTTTGTAGTTGCCCACATTTTTTTGTAATTGACTGATTTCTTCAGGTCCGATTGCCCAATTTATTAGGCAACTACACCTTTAAACAGCCTACTCTTTTCGTTTTGTTTCACCTCATAGATATTTGAGGTGCTTGTTGCCGCCCACGACCGACCGGCACACTCCTTGCGAGAGTGCTCCATGGGCCAGTGATGGTCGTCTGCTTGTCAGCCCCATCCGCCCCCTTCCCATCCCTGACCATCGGGACATACCAAGCAGTAATATAAATCGGAATCGGGTAATGATTGCCCGACCATCGCCCACATTAATGCTGAATTCGGCTTGTGCATCCCGTTTATTACCCCAGTAATACCCTCTCGCACTCCCATTTTACCATATTCCTCACTGCCGAATATATACTAACTCGCCTGCACCAAGCCGAATCCCTAGGACTAAAGTCCTGTTACTCTAGTGTATTTAGTATATTCCACAATTGGGTAGGTTGTCAAGTCCTATTGCTGTGTATACCAGGAAATTTCTACAAAATTTCCCCAGAGGTACTAAGGTACTATATTAATTGGCAATAGGAATTCCGAAATAAAAGGTCAAAAATCAAAAGGGCAGCTTAAAATGCAAATTTTCTAACTTTTGCTCTCTCATTTTACACTTTTATTTTCACGGATCGTGAAGGAATCCCTTCCTTCACGATCCGAAGCTGCCAGGAAATTCCTCTCCCTCGAACGCTGTCGTAGGGGCGGGCCTTGTACCCGCCCACATCGTCCCCACTAGTAAGGCGGAGATAAACTCCGCCACTACGTCTGTTTTTATCATTTGAGCTTTGGCATTTGTCATTGTTTAATGTTGTAGGGGCGGGTCTTGTACCCGCCCACATCGTCCCTACCAGTGAGGCGGGGATAAACCCCGCCACTACATTAATCTTCGGCATTTGATATTGTTTAGGCCCGTCCTGAGCGTTCGCTTGAGCTCACACCGAAGCCTTGCCGAAGGGATTTCGTGCTTAGGATTCAGGATTTCATGTCGTAGGGGCGGGGCTTGCCCCCGCCCATTAGTGTTGCTAACATTATCAAGGCGCCTAAATGAACTTAAAACATCGGCAAAAAATTCGCCTGGATTCTGAAATATACCGAACTCCTGACCTACCTTGTTTTGTCACCATAGCTACCAAGGGGAAACAGGCAATCTTTTCTCACCAAAGTCTAGCTGAGAATTTCGTGGCCTTATTGAGAACGGTATGTAAAGAGAATAATATTCCACTGTATGCATATTGCATCATGCCAGACCACGCTCATTTTTTGCTAAGCGCTTCGGAAACGAAAGGCATCATAGAGTTTGTTAGGGAAATAAAGAGCCGCTCTACCAAGCTGGCTTGGCAACACGGCTACAGAGGAACTATTTGGCAGAGAAGTTTTTACGACCATTTTTTGCGACGAGACGAAGATTGTACGCTGGTTGCCAATTATATCGTTCATAACCCGGTCAGAAATGGTATTGTTGAACATTGGGAGGATTATCCTTTTTCTGGGTCGTTAGTCTATGAGTTGTAGGGGCGGGCCTTGTACCCGCCCGCATCGTCCCTACCAGTGAGGCGGGGATAAACCCCGCCACTACATTTGCTTTATCATTTGAGCTTGGGTGTTTGTCATTGTTTAATGTTGTAGGGGCGGGCCTTGTACCCACCCACATCGTCCCTACCAGTGAGGCGGGGATAAACCCCGCCACTACATGTGTTTTTATCATTTGAGATTTGTCATTTGTAATTGTTTAATGTTGTAGGGGCGGGCCTTGTACCCGCCCACATCGTCCCCACTAGTGAGGCGGGGATGAACCCCGCCACTACATTAATCTTCGGCATTTGATATTGTTTAGGCCTGTCCTGAGCGTTCGCTTGAGCTCACGCCGAAGCCTTGCCGAAGGGATTTCGTGCTTAGAATTAAGAACTTCTTCAATACCGAAGGGCGAGGCTAAAGCCTCGCCCTTCGGTTTGGCAGGGTGAAAGTGGGAAAGGGATTTCACCCAAGGGAAGGGAGAAAGCAATATTCTCCTGGGCACATAGCTTGACAAACCTATCACATTGAAGATATTATGTTTTCAGTTAATTTTCAGTTAAATAGAAGAAAGGTGGTAACAGTTTAGGTTTTCTTAAGATCTTCCTAAAACAGCTATATAATTCGCCATATTGTATATTGTATAGCTTCGCCCAGACACATTTTTAGGGAAAACTAACCTGCTACGAGAGTTGATAGTGCATATAAAGCGAATACAGGCCCCTATTATAGCCGGGCTTTTGCTATTGACGCTGATATCGCCCCAATTGGCCCTGGCCGATGATGATCCGGAGATGTCAACTCCCGTCGTGCAGGACATCACCTCCACTACCGCCACCATCTACTGGACTACCACTTTCATTAGCGATAGTTGGGTGTACTACACACTAGAAGATGAGACGACGTTTGTTTGGGAGCATGATTCCACTGATGTCACCACCCATATCGTAGAGCTCGCGGGATTAGAGCCAGGCGAAACCTATCAATTTAAGATTAAATCCATCGAAGCTGATGAACCTTATGAACCTCACGAGGATACTAATGATGACTTATTCTACCAGTTCACAACAGGCCCTCCACAATATTCCATTACCCTCGACCATGCTTGTGGGGTCTGCGGCGAGTTGATCGAAGCAGAGGTCTGCGGCGAGCTGATCGGTGCAACAGTGACCGTGGCAGCGAAGGGCACCTATCATATCTGCTGGGATTCTCGCGAACCATGGGACGATGAGAAACTAATGGGTGAGGTAGATACATTCACGGCAACCGGGTCTGGCAGTGAGACCGTCGTGTTCTATATGCCAGAGGCTAAGAAGGGCATTCATACAGTTTATTTGGTTGACAGCACTTATGGCGAAAAGGCTAAGGCTGATTTTGAAGTCCTGCCTTCCGTAAAGATTGACCCCGAAGAGGGACCGGTGGGCACGGAAGTAACCGTCAACTGCTATGGCTTTAAGGCCTCGGGGGACATCAAGGTTAGCTTCCTGGACACGGAAGAGGAGGTTGACACTAATACCGTGGGTAGCTGGGAGCTAGCTTTTACCATCCCGCCCACCCCCGCTGGTGGCTATACCTTTGAAATCAAATCTAAAGAGGGTACGGTATGGGTGAATTGGGTGCGCAAGTATTTTGAGGTGGCCCCCCAAATCACTGTCACACCAGATTCGGGGAAGGTGGGGAAGACAATTCAAGTAGAAGGTACGGGCTTTGCCAGTGAAGAAGAGGACATTGAGATTACCTTCGATGGGGAGCCGGTGGAGACAAACATGCCTCTTGTTGCTGATGAGAATGGCTCTTGGCAGGCTAGCATCGTTACTCCTCCTCTCCAGCGTGGCACCTATATTATTGACGCCTCAGGAGAGTCGACCAGGGCTCGTGATGTAGATGACATTGAGTTCATCTTGGGAGCTGGCATATTGGTTAAGCCGGGTTCTGCTTATGTTGGTGATACGATTACCGTTACCGGAGGCGGTTTTAGAGCCGGGGAAACAGGCATCAAAGTTACCTTTGAAGGAAAGTCTGAGGCTGCGGGTATCACCGCCGATAGCAATGGTAGTTGGGAAACTTCCTTTGTCCTGCCGGCCAGCGCCTATGGCAGCCACACTGTTGAGGCTTTTGGTGACATAACCAGCCCTGCTGTGACAACCACCCTCGACACTGAAGCCAGAATAGAAGAGCTCAGCCCGGCTGAGGGAGCCCCCGGCGACTCCGTCAGCCTCACCGGCAGCGGCTTTCACGGTAGTCAAGATTTAACGGTGACTATTGGCGGCGTTGCCGCGTCAGAGGATATGCGGACCCAGACCAATGGCAATGTCGTCATTAATTTCCGGGTGCCAAAAGGAAGCATTGAGGGTACACGGACGCTGGTGGTGTCTGATGAAGGTGGAGCTTCTGACTCGGTTGACTTCACGGTAACGAGGAAAACCCTATCGACGACTCCACTGCCCATCTCGCCCAAGGACAGCACGCTAAGGTCGGGGGAGGTGACTTTTAAGTGGCAAGGGTCAACGGGTGGCAGCGGTTATACTTACACGCTGGAGATAAACACAAGCGCTAGTTCTGGAAACATCTGGTCTAAGTCAGGTATCGAGGAAAGCAGCTACACACTAACTGAGGAAGAGGCTTTACCCAAGGCGACCTACTACTGGCGGGTTAAGATAGTAGATGATTATGACAACCAAAGCGCCTGGTCGGATTCTATCGAGTTCACGGTATCGCCGATTCCAACCTGGGTATGGGTAGTAGTGGGGTTGGTAGTGTTGACGATTCTCATGGTCGTGGCCTATCGAGAAACAAAATTCAAGGTAACAGAGTAAGGGGAGTGGGCGGGCACAAGATCCCCTACGACACTAAAAAAATGACAAATGCCAAAGCTCAAATGACAAATAGGAGCAGTTTTAGCATCTAGGCATTTGGATTTTGATATTTGCATTTGTCCCGACAATGTCGGGATGAAATCAGTATTTAGGATTTATGAGGGTGAATTGCAAGGAATTTTGCAATCGAGTACAGTAAAGCATGTGGGGCACGATGAAAAAGAGCAGGGCGAATTTTCCCCGGTGCTTTAAGGAGGGCAAGGCAATATGGGATGTTTAGCAATATTCTTTACGGCAGCGTTTGCCACAGCCATCATGGTATACATGAGTGGTTTGATTGGTCTTGTTGTAGGTTTCATGGCACTCATGGCCGGATATATGAGTGGCTTGGTAGCTTTTGTTATAGGTTTCATACTGCTATCGTGAGTCTATAGCAAAGTACGTAGGGCGGCATGGAAAAGAGCAAAGCGAGTTTTTCCCGGTACCCCAAGGAGAGTGAGACGCTATGACCTGTGCAGCGATCCTCATGCTAACACTGGTTATCCTCTTCATAGGGACATTGCTGCTTTTTGGGCTGCTACCGATGGCGGTGGCATTACTTGTGTTGGGTTTGGTGCTGATACCGTTAGTTATTCTTCTCACGTGGCGCATTATCTATCCCTGGCTATTGCGGATCGGGAGATGGGCAGCCCAAGTCAGAAATATCGTCTATCTTTTCTTCGTGCTGCTGGTCACTGGTCTCGTCCTGCCTTACATTCTTGGGCTAGCAGGTGTTTCTGTCTCGCCAATTATTATATACATAATCTTGGGGGTAATCTTCCTCCTCCTGCTCTTACTGGGTCTAGTGGTGTGGCTGGTGAGGTTATGGCGCCGCGGCTGGCCTACCACGAGAAATGCCTTCTGGGATATGTGGTTTCGTATTGGTGCCTTGTTCTGGAGAATACTGTTGGGGATTCCTCTAGGCATAACGTGGTTTTTGTATCACCCTCCTCTACGCTGGCTAGTAGCGGCCCTCCTCTTTTACCTCAGGTGGACTTCGGCCGCAGTAGCCTGGCTTTTATACAACCCGCCATTGAGGAGCATAACAACTGCCGGCCTTTTCGTTACACGGTTAATCGCTCGACCTGCGGGCTGGCTCCTATACAATCTACCAATACTCTGGCTTGTAGCCGCCGTGCTCTTCAGCCTCAGGCTGATAGCCCGCTCCACCAGCACCATAATTTATGGCATTGTGTCGTGGTGGCCTGTCCAAGGCGTCAGAGGGATGCTAAAGAAAGGACTAACCGCTGAGAGCAAGTCCTATGAAGACTACAAGTATGCCCAGGATGACAGTAGCGCCGCCTCCTAGCAAGCCAGCGACATCGATATGAGTAAAGACTCGGCCAAATATCTCCTTGCCAAAGGCCGCCATTCGGGGCGTTAACCTAGCTGGTTCCTCAGGGGATTCCGCCGCCATCTCATTGGACTCCCTATTAAACATGGGCATTATCATTTTTCTCCACTCACGCGACTCCCGATAGACTACACCAGCTATTATTATGCCCACGATGATAAAAAACATCCCTAGGATTAGCACCATTGTAGCCAGAGTAACGTCAACTATCGTAGCTGGTAAGGGGTCAGCTGTGCCCATTTTTCACCTCCTTTTCCCATCAAGTTTGTCTAATAATCCTCTCTGTCACTCTTCGCTCGCCCATCAAGTAAGTCTCAACCTAATTTTAGCGTAGCATAGCTAGGGCATGGTGTCAATAGCTCGAAGAGTTGGCTCGATTGGTTGAGGCCTAATTCTGGCCATCGAAAGCCTGAGGAACAATCTCAAACCTGAAAGCAAAGAGACATTTTCACTTACATAATATGATGGGATGTCAGCCAGTAGCCCCTCTATATCGCCTTCCGTGGGTACAGAGGATGATGAGACTGTCATTGTATAAATCTCAGGTGTGCTCGGGAAGCAAAGCAGTTTCTGGAAAAACCATCTATGAGCGCTGGCTCACAACTCAGAATTGGAAAGAGACACCTTGTCGGGTAAACTTGCCTGTTACGATATTTTGAACGCTTCGCTTGCTAAGGCAGGCGCTTCCTTACTCCTGCCTTGACTTTGAACATCCTGCTACTGGCCAGGTTATCTAAAGACGCATTGAGCATAGCTATGTATTCATCTAGTTCTTCACGATCGAATTGTATGACTTTGTTGGCTATTCGTTGACAATAATCGCAATGGCTACAACCTGATAGACAATTTTGCTTCTTGAAGAAATCTATAAAACCTTCCAGAGCTTGGTTGTCAATATATAATCTGGGCGGTGGCCCAATAACGTTGTTTTGTACACCCGGTAAATCAGAATTGCCAAATCCAATTTTCGGAGTAATGACGTTCAAAATATCATACAGGTTCCCCTGATAATGACGTGACGAATATGCTGTGGCAGCATTCAAAATTCGCTCGGTGGGCATTGACCTGCCACTGGTTTTGAACATATCGATACCTATCTCTTCGTAAACATGAATATCCTCGGGTCTTACCCAGCGGCACTTAATGGTTTGAGAGATATCCCAGAGCCTGTCTAGAGTACAACGCATTACACAATAGTCTTCATAATAGCCGTGAAGCGGATTATAACTTTGACTGGCATGCCCCAAGGTATCATGGTGGTAATATTCGTAGGGACACTGGTATAAGCAGAGATTATTCAGTAGCACAGTGAGTTCGCAATCCACTGCGCTCCTGATAGCCTTAAGCAAAGTAAAGTCCCGGTTTACGTTAATGTCCAGAGTAATAGAATCGGCGCCTAAGGACTCAAACAATTTGGCTCTAGCAACGCTGCTCACATGAGCAATGGTTGACACCCTTACATTCAGACGCGGAAATTGACGCTTTATAAGCTCAATCAGATAAGGGATGCTTACTGTGACGCTATCCACCCCAATGCTGGTGATCCATCTAAGATGCTCCAGCAACTCTCGATGGGTATTCTCATCCCACTCCATATTACCCATGCTGGGAGCATTTAAGATGTAGTCAAACTTCAAGCCTGCCGAATGAGCCCGCTCGATGTATTCCTCCGCCTGATTTTCTATCATGTGGACGTTATCAGCACCTCTCCCCCCACTGCCTATCGTTGAGGTGGGTAATACGCCGTATAGCTGTACATCAGCTTCCAGCCTGCTTAATGGCAATATCAAGTCTGGATCCCAGTTCGTTGGCACTAGTAACTTCATGACACCTCGCTAAGGCACATAATACTGATACAAAGTGGAGCAGATGTGCCCACCTTTAGACCTTTCTTCGTGTTTGGCAAAACCATACTCTATATCGTTATCCGATGTATTATGAATGCAAAGAAATTTTTTGTCAATACCCCCAATCAAAAATCACTGCTCCACGATTTTGTCAACATGTAATTGCTTCGGAAAATCTCACCCCCTTAAAAATAGTAAGAAAAGGACAAAACCTAGATTGTATCTTATATAGCCCTGTATCGTAATGCGATGCATTATGAACATAAAAATTTTTTTTGTCAATACCCCTTTGATATTGGTATATATTCAAACATCCCGCAAAACCATAATAGCATTAGATTAGCGTCTTGCCACAGCGATTGATTAAGGAAATGCTCCGCCATCTATAGTGATGACTTGTGCCGTGATATAGCCAGCTCTTTCACTGGCCAAAAAAGCGACCAGTTCAGCCACATCCTCAGGTTGGCCAAAGCGTTGCAAGGGAACCATTGCCAGTATAGCCTCCTTTCTTTCCGAAGGCAGTCTATCTGTCATCCCAGTAACGATGAAGCCCGGGGCCACGGCATTGACAGTTATATTACGGGAACCCATCTCTCGGGCTACGCATTTGGTGAAAGCAATGAGTCCCCCTTTGGAAGCAGCATAGTTGCTTTGCCCTGCATTCCCTACTATCCCGGTCACCGAAGATATGCTAATAATGCGTCCCCACTCCTGCCTCATCATAGACCTTAGGGCAAACTTGGTGCACAGGTAGGCTCCACGTAAATTAGTATTGATTACATCGTCCCAGGCATCATCAGACATTCTTAACAAAAGGGTATCCCTATTTATTCCGGCATTATTCACCAGAATATCAATTTTGCCCCACTTATCAGTCACCTGCTCTACCATGGCTTTCACTGCCTCACCATCCCGAACATCAGCTTCAACAGATATGGCTTCCCCACCTAGACGGATTATGCTCTCCACTACATTATCAGCATCAACCTTATTACTATCTTCAATTGCCACATAATTAACTGCCACTCTGGAACCAAGGCTGGCAAGCTTCAAGGCAATGGCTTTACCCATGCCCTGAGAGGCACCAGTTACTAAGGATACTTTTCCTTCTAATTCCATTACTGACCTTCACCCCTTGACGCGTCTAAGTACCAGACAGCAGTTTTCACCACCCAACCCAAAGCTATTCTTCAGACATACATTCACTTGAGCCTGGCGAGCTACATTGGGGACATAATCCAGATCACAGTCAGGGTCAGGGGTCTCATAATTTATGGTTGGGTGGATAATCCCTTTGTTCATGACTAATATAGCGGCGATAGTTTCAATAGCGCCGGCAGCAGTAATGCCATGTCCAATCATGGACTTAGTAGAGCTTATAGGGATTTTGTAAGCTTGCTCCCCAAACACTATTTTAATAGCTTTGGTTTCACAGGCATCATTCAGCTTGGTGCTGGTGCCGTGAGCGTTGACATAATCAACTTCCTCAATCTTCACCCTGGCATTTTGGAGGGCAGTGCGCATGGCATAAGCTTCAGCCTCAGGGGCAGGGGCAGTTGCATCATGGGCATCGAAAGACCAGCCTGCGCCAGCAATTTCAGCCAGGATGGATGCACCTCGCCTCCTGGCATGTTCATAGCTTTCCAAAATAACTAATCCGACACCCTCAGCATAGACGAAACCATTGCGGTTGAGATCGAATGGACGACAAGCCTTGGACGGGTCAGCTTCATGAGAAAGAGCTCCCAAAATATCTATTCCAGCCATGCCAACTGGCTCCAGGCTGGCGTCAGAACCCCCGGTTATCATCACATCAGCATACCCTAAGCGAATGAAATTGGTCGCTGTACCTATGGCGTCAGCGCCACTGGCACAAAGGCTATTTACAGCGCTGTTAGGGCCCTGGGCTCCCACCATCATTCCCACCTGCATTGATGCTGCGCTGGCAGTTGACTTGGTGATGAAGAGAGGGTCGGCTCCTCTTCTCGGACCCGTTTTTTGGTACTGCTCCCATCCCCAAACAACATAGCCTTGCTCTGTCATAGTAGAAATGATAACTCCTACTCGCTCAAGATTTTCCTGAGTCATATCCAGGCCGGCTGATTGTATTGCTTCTTTGGCGGCAGCAATGGCAAACTGGATAGTTCTTGAAGTGCGGTCAACTACCTTCAAGTCCATATACTTTGCGGCATCAAAGCCACGTACCTCGGCATCCACTTTTACTCGAAAGTTGCTGGCATCAAAGTGGGTAATAGGACCGATGGCCGACTTTCCTGCGGCTAATCCCTCCCAAAACTCTTTTGTATTTAAACCCAAGGGATTAATAGTACCTATACCGGTAACTACAACCCTCGGTGTATTTATCGTGTCCCCGGAATTCATCGAGTTCTTAGGAACTCTAGCCATGTTCATTAGCTTTCCTTGCCCGCAAGGGTGAACAGCCCTACAGAGGTGCCTCCATCAATAATAATCGTTTGGCCTCTTATCATAAAGGCTTCTTCACTGCACAAAAAAGCCACCACATTAGCGACATCTTCGGGAATAACCATTCTTCCCGCTGGCGTTGCTTGACGATTGTCTTTACTTAACCCTTCACCAAAATAGAACTTCAGGGCCTCTGTCTGCACAGCAGCAGCAGCTACAGCATTAACGCAAATGCCTTGAGGTGCCAGCTCTATTGCCAGGTAACGAGTTAAAGCCTCCAGGGCAGCTTTGGAGACTCCAACAATAGTATAATTGGGCAAGACAAATAGTGAACCCAAACTAGAGATGCTGACTATCTTACCACCCCTCCCCTCCATTAGTTTGGCGGCTCTCTGAGCGCAGAATAAACAGGCCCTGGCATTGATGTCCATAGTCCATTCCCAAGCCTTAACATCTATATCCATTGCCGGGCGACCTACGCCTGAAGCAGCATTGTTAATCAAAATATCCAGGCGGCCAAATTTATTGGCAATCATGTCAAACATTTCATCTATCTTTGCCGGGTCCCCGACATTGGCTCTGATGACTTCAGCTTTCACTCCCACAGCCTTGATATCCTTAGCTGTTTGTTCCGCAGTCTCGCGGCGGCGGAAAAAATTGACAATGATATCAGCACCCTGAGAGGCAAGTTTTAGTGCGATCGCCCGACCAATACCTCGCCCACTACCTGTAACCAAAGCCAGTTTCCCCTCAAGAGACACGACTAGACTTTCTCCTCTTGTGCTACCCGACTCTCTACATAGGAGACAAGGTCGCCGAAGTTCTGAAACTTCTGGGCTTCTTCGTCAGGGATTTCAATCCCAAAGGTCTCTTCAACTGCCACCAATGCCTGCACTACATCCAGAGAATCCGCCTTAATCTCTTTAAACGTGCTTCCCCTGGTAATAATGCTCTTATCAACATGGGTAATCCTGGCTACAATTTCTCTTACCTGCTCTTCAATGCTCATAACTTACCTCCTTGATTAAATTTTGCTAATTCCGACTTCAAACTTTCAACAACCTCGGCTTTTACTGCTTCCTTGGCACTTTCTATAGCATTAGCTATATGGGGGGCCCGGCTAGCTCCATGCGCTATCCTGACAATCCCATCAACACCCCACAAAATACCACCACCTCGCTTCTCAGTTTCGCTGGATATTTTGGTTGCCGGGAACAATCCATTAAACAATAATTTAACTAAAGCACCTAGAGGTGGGTACTTCTTCAGCTTTCGCCCTGTCCAATCCTTGGCATAACCCCCGATACTTTCATAAAACTTCAAAAGAACATTGCCCACAAAGCCGTCACAAACAATGACATTGGCCTTGCCGCTCAAGATATCATTGCCTTCTATATTGCCAATAAAGTTCAACCCGCTATTTTTGAGAAGGGAATAAGCTTCACGCACTGCTTCACTCCCTTTATTTTCTTCACTTCCCGTGCTTAGTAAAGCTATCTTAGGGTCAGTGATGTTAAGGAACTTCTTTGCGTAGACCGAGCCAGCGATGGCAAAAGTTAGAAATTGATGTGGCTTGCAATCTACATTAGCCCCGAGGTCTACCATCACAGTATTCGGTGCAAAGCTACCCAGAGAGCCAACAATTGCCGGACGGTACACCCCATCCACCATACCCATAAATTGAATGGCACTTATTGCAGCTGCGGCGCTAGATCCAGCACTAACCAATGCATCTGCTTCGCCCGCTTTTACCATCTTTGCCGCTACGGCAACAGAGCAATCAGGCTTACGCCGAACTACATCAACAGGCGACTCATTTTCCTTGATAACTTCGCTGGCTTCGACAACATGGATGGATGAACCATTGGCGAATTTATACTTGGCTAATTCCTTTTCTAGAACGTTTGTGGAGCCAACCAAGAGGATTTCTACATCGCCTTTCCGAGCTGCAAGCACCGCCCCTTTGACTATTTCCTCAGGAGCATAATCACCACCCATGACATCCACAGCCACCCTTACTCTGCCATTTTGAGCCATATTTTTACTTCTTATCACTTTAGAACTTGACTATTGCCTCCGCTGTGACTATCGTTTCGCCTTTTTGATTACGACACTCAAAACTGCAATTTGCGTATGATACATCATCTTTCTGTTCAACGCAACCAATTTTACCATTGATAGTCAGAGTATCTCCAGGACGTGCCGGCTCTTTAAACTTTGCTCGAAGCTTACCCTCAGACGACCAGCCTCGGCCAAAAGCCGAAGTCATCATCTCGGACACATAAGCCAAGTTAAGCATACCATGAGCAATAGTGCCACCCAAAGGAGTCTTAGCAGCAAAAGACTCATCTACATGGATGGGATTAAAATCACCCGATGCCTCGGCGTAAAGATTGATTTTTTCCTGGGTGATATGTTTTACCACCGGATTAAGAGCTTTCCCTTCTTGAATCTCTGTGAGCATTTCTTTACTTAGGTGGGCAATGCTATAGTTGCCCTTCCTGATTGCACCTTTTCTTTGCCTTTGTCAAAAACCTCAAGCTCCAGGATTAACATGCCCATTTTGCCCCGAGTTATCTTTTGTGCCACTCGGATGTGACACTCTATAGTGGCGCCAATGGGCACCAGTTTGAAAAACTCTAACTCTTGCGACGCATGTATAGCAATAGTGCCAGATGGCAGGGAAAAAGACCCTGTCATAGCAGCTATGGCACAGGCCGTAATAGCCAAGGGAGGAACAAATTCATCACCTGCGCTATCCACAGCTTTTAGATATTTGGATACGAGCGAGGCACTCAGCTCATAGATGGCGGGTGGGAATTTGTAACCAACGCTTAGTTCTTCATAGGTTATAGCTTTGTCCGACATTTGAGCCGCTCTCGCTACATCGGTATACTATGTATATCTCATTATACACTGCCCCTGATTCTTGTCAATACCTCCTCCTTATTATTAGCACCGATTGATAACGGACTTTGGCATCGACAGAATTAACTTAAAATCAACCTGTCGCACATAGAATACCTTGAATTAATGGGAGACATAAGAAATAAAAATGCTATCAAGCAAAGTTCGTGGACTGCACCAGATTTTCATCTGGCTTGCTGCGAAATGGGCTCGGCAGGATTCGAACCTGCGACCAACCGGTTATGAGCCGGCCGCTCTGCCACTGAGCTACGAGCCCACTCTTTCGGCCATGAAAGGTTTCATTTTTCATGGCGACAAAATTTGCGCGGAGCCAGGACTCGCACCCGCGAACCTTGCTTGGAAGGAGGAGCCGTCCCTCAGCCCCATTTTTTGTCCTTTTTGAACCTGAAAAGCGGGGGAAACCGCCTCTTTCCCACAACAACACTCAGATGACCGCTCTTTTTTGACCCCCCGTCGCTTGCTTGACTGATTTTACCATACTTGCCTGTCAGGCAACAACTAATTTGGCAACGATTATTCTTTGACCTCATTAGTCCAAAGTGGTAGACTGTCAATACATCTTCTTAACCGCAAATTAAATAGGTACAAAGCCAAGACTAAGCCACATGTGGATAAAGGCTTGAGAGAGCGCTTTGGCTCATGTCCCAAGGCAGAAGGGAAGGGAAATGAGAATAGAAAGCCCCAGATACACTGAGCGCTTTGGCGCTGTCAGAATTAACGATGTGCAGCAGGTATTGGAACTAGACTCTGGCAGAGCCAAGGAACTTCCCCCGCAAGAGAATATCGCCGTGCAAAAAATCGAAGAGGATGTCATCAAGGACTTCGAAGAGAAAATGGCTATTGTCATCCCTACTAAGGACGAGAAGCTCAAGCTCTTCGAAGGTGTTATAAGCGGGGCCCCCCATGAGTGCCTGATAATCGTAGTCTCTAACAGCCAGAGAAGGCGGGTTGACCGGTTCAGGATGGAGAAAGACGCACTGAACCAGTTCTGCCACTTTACTCGCCGTGAGGCTCTGATTATCCACCAGAAAGACCCCGTACTAGCCCGTGCTCTCGCTGAGGCTGGCTACACTGACATTTTGGGAGAGGATGAGTTGATAAGGGATGGCAAGGCTGAAGGCATGTTAGCTGCAATCTTTATAGCTATGGTTGCCAAGAAAGATTTTGTTGGCTTTATCGATGCTGATAATTATTTTCCCGGTGCTGTATGGGAGTATGCCAGGTGCTACGCTACCGGCTTCAGCATGGCTAAATCCCCTTATAGCATGGTCAGGGTTTTGTGGCGCTACAAGCCTAAAATTTCGGCAGGTATGTTTTTTAAGAGATGGGGTCGAGTATCAGAGATAACTAACAAGTGCATGAACTCTCTGATCTCAAATAAAACCGGATTTGAAACTGCGATTATCAAGACAGGCAATGCCGGGGAGCATGCTATGAGCTTGAGACTGGCAGAAATACTCACTTATGCCTCAGGCTACGCTGTGGAATCTCAGGAACTCATATCTATCTTCGAAGGGTTTGGTGGTGTCTTACCCATGGCACACCCCACCACTGCCAAACATGGCGTTGAGATATTCCAGACCGGGACCAGGAATCCCCACCTCCATGAAGAAAAGGGTGGGCATCATCTTCTGGTGGAAATGCTATTGCCAAGTCTGGGGGCTATCTATCACTCTCCACTCTGTGAAGAGGAGACCAAGCAGTTAATTATCAGCGAGCTTTTACAGCAGAATGCCATCCAGCCGGATGAAGAACCACCAAAACCACGCCTTATTACTCCACTAAGGGCTATAAACCTGAAGAAGTTCACCGCAGTTATGGCGGAACACATGAAATCGTATTCAGCATTGGAGGAACAGGAATGAAAGCGGTCATTCTCATCGGTGGGGAAGGGACGAGGCTACGCCCACTGACCTGCAATATCCCCAAGGCGATTGTGCCTATCCTGAACCGACCTTTCTTGGAGCATTTGCTGGGCTATTTG
>Ga0315533_1000630_pt1 | contig 29140 bp, 17 predicted proteins | sample SalMarSW160130MG_FD_203081 | JGI IMG/M metagenome (GOLD analysis project Ga0315533, IMG submission 203081) | Salt marsh sediment microbial communities from the Plum Island Ecosystem LTER, Massachusetts, United States - Salt Marsh Sediment SW1601-30 ...
GAAGGAGAGCTTTTTACAAAAAGTTTTTAACTATGAGCAAAATAAAGAATGGAAGTTTGAAGGCAAACTGCCCTGCATCATTGACTTTTATGCCGATTGGTGTGGGCCGTGCAAAATGGTAGAACCTATTTTGAAAGAACTTGCTCAAGAATACCAAGGTAAGCTCAATATTTACAGAGTGGACACACAAGCTCAGCAGGAATTAGCGGCCGCCTTCGGCATTCGGAGCATCCCAAGCATCCTTTTTGTACCGCTAAATGATAAACCGCAAATGGCAATAGGCGCCTTACCCAAAAAAACACTGAAAAAAACAATAGAGGAAGTGTTGAAAGTCGAATAATGTGGATTTATTCTCTAATCGCTGTCCTTCCTGCAAAGCCCCGGCTCCGACCATATCGTCACTTGCTGATAAGTACACCAGCAGGATCACCGTGTGCAAAGGAGATATTGACCGAGTCACCACCATAGCAGAAAAATATGGAGTTACGGCAATCCCGAAAGTTCTAATTATCAAGAACGGCAAAGAGGTAAAATGCCTGTAGGGCTGCAACCTAAAGCCGAGTATATTACCGTTCTGGACAAGTTGCTCAGTTAGACCAGCGATTGAGACCCAGAAAATTCACTTATTCTTATTTTCTGCCACATAATTATTGATTGACAAAATCAGCAAAGCATGGAAAATTTATAAACATTTATGAAAGTAATTTTGTTAGCACGGGACGATAAGGACTTACAAATGTCACAATCAGCCGATTCAGCGGCAGAAAAGGTAAAAGGGTTTGTTTGGCTTTGTTTTCCCAGCAGTCTTCGAAGGCTTTCATTTTCATAATCCTTTATCAATAATGAGCTTACATTCATTTGGGCTTTTTGGAAATTGGCTTTGTTTTGCATAAAAAGGTTAATTTGTCGAACATTCTTTACAACTGTAGAGAAATGTGGGTTTGAATAAAACTTGTGCCATAGGTATTGGCAATATAGGCAAATAAAGGAGCGTGGCACTATTTCCATATCTGCTAACCTGCATTAAAAGAGGCCATCGTTAAAATAGGAAATCAGAATATCCGGTAATCAGGTTGTAGTGTATCAGTCTAACAGGACATCAGTACAAAAGAGCAATCTGATACTCCGATATCCTGATACATGTGGTGAGCTTGTCGAATCCACCCATTGCCTTATTTTCTGATAACCAGATAACCTGCTATCCCCTCCGTCTATGATATGCTATCCGCAATACTCGATACGCTATACGCATTACGAGGCCATATTATACCCGAAAAGGGCTTAAATTTCAAGCAAAATTCCAGGAACAGCGGGAGACGATTGTCTTGCCAATCTGTTATTTCTCTCCCCAGATTTCGGCGATGTTGTCGTTTATTTTTTTTCTCAAAATTCCGATGAGTTTTTTGCTTTCCTTTTGATAGTTGGGTAAGTATAGCATAAGTATATGCGTATATACTTATTGACTTTTATTTGGCAGCGTTTTGTGTGTGAAACATTGTGTTGTGTGAAATGTATGGTTATGTGAAATTGTGTAATAAGGAGTGAGCCGTTATGGCTGATGCGAAAAAGCTGGCAAGGATATTTAAATTGTTTTCGGTTGAGGCACGGATACGCATTTTGCAGGCACTTAAGCGTCGAGCAATGTGCGTTACTGAACTGACATCGCAACTGGGTATATCGCAGGAGGCAACTTCTCAGCATCTGCGAGTGCTGAGAGATGCTGGAATTGTATGGTTTCAAAAGAGAGGGTTTCATGTTTATTATTCGCTCGATAAAAAAAATATGACTTTAATTCACAAGGCAGTCAGCGCGTTATATAAGCTAAGCAGTACATAAAAAAGATTTCACAAAGCTCTATAAGTATATGCGTATATACTTATAGGGCACAATATGAAACTGGGTTTTTGGGGGAAATGGGTATTCAGTCGCAAATAAACAGATCTTTAAGACCAGAGGGAGGCAATGGTATTAGAGATTTTGTTTTGGAAGATATAGATAAGTTTTTTGTTTTCATCGGTGATTTTTTGCTCAGCTTAAATTTATGCGACGATTTGATTTTTTCAACGGATTGCAGAGAGTACGCGGATTTGGTCACAATAGTATATAAGTATATGCGTATATACTTATGGAGTGATTCAAAGATTAAGATTTTAGGAAAGTGGTTGTTGAATCGAAGATGAATGGGCATTAGGTCCAAAGAGAAGAAATAGTGTCGGAGATCTTTTTATCGAAGATTTCGATGAGTTTTTTGTTTTCATTGGCGATTTTTTGCTCAGCTTAAATTTATGCGACGATTTGATTTTTTCAACGGATTGAAGAGAGTACGCGGATTTGGTCACAAGAGCATATAAGTATATGCGTATATACTTATAGACTACTTTAAGAATCAAAAATCTACAAAAAATTGAATCGTTGTGACCTGCCTGTGCGTTCCGGTCTTCGTAGCCACTACGGCGGAGAAGGCAGCCGTCCATTCTCCGTCCCTTAGGGACTGCGAAGGATGAACTTCGGCGAAGGCAGGCTTGCACTGCCGCAAGGCATCTTGACGATTTCATCCTTCGTATCAGTGCTACCACGGAGAACGGACGGGCATGGATCAGTTATAATTACGACCAATGGATTATGAGTCCACTTGTCGTTGTGACTTGCTCTCAATCCAACGAATAATTGCATTGGCCAGCCGATGTGGACGGCGATCAGACCTTATTGACGGATAGCTATGCCACAAGTTACAGAGATTATGTGTATGGATTCGGCAAGTCCCTTAGGGACAAGCTCACCACAAGTTTGGTCACAATAGCATTTAAGTATATGCGTATATGCGTATATACTTATAGACTACTTTAAGAATCAAAAATCTACAAAAAATTGAATCGTTGTGACCTGCTCTCAATACAAGAATAATTGCATTGGTCAGCCGATGTGGGTGGTAATTAAAGCTCTTCCTTAAAGGTCTTGTCGAAATGAGATTTCAGGTCGTCATAGAACTGGAGGATGCGAGTAGTGGTGGTTAGGCCGGCGAGGAGGTCGGGGGATACGTTTCGCAGGCCGGCGAATGTAGAGAGAATGTATTCGACGTCGTTTCGTTCAATTCCGTAAAGCAGAAAATACGCGGCGTCGAGTTCGGCCATAAGGTCGAGACGTTCGGCGGGGTCCCATTTGTGAATCGGCGGTTTTAAGCCAGTGGCCTTAGCAAGCGGAATCATATCATTGCTCGTGCAGGCCAACTTCAAAACACGGTCTGAAATCCATTTTTCAAGAGATTGTTTCTTGTTCCAAGGGCATTTTTGCTTATAGAAATCGGGTGAAAAAGTCGGTATCTGTTCGATAATGAAATAACTCAGGTTAATTCCACCGATCTTTTGGCGGCAAATATAATCATAAGTAAAAGCATTGATATTGCCCAGTAGGCAAGCGGTAAGACGAGCGTTAATATCGGAGCCGGTAAATATGAGAGGTGAAGAGTGAACAACACCGGCATACGGAATAAACGCAGCAATCATCGTGCGCTGATTGGTTGGACTGGTAACATTCTTAAATGCAATGGTTTTTGACGTATTGCGGTCACCAAGAACGTGATGGACATCGGCTTCATTAATCCACCATCTTGGTTCGACGGTGAATTCTGGATTTTGATGCTGGACGAGGGAGGTATCATCCGTTTGTCCCTGACGCATCCACTTGGATTTATCAACCACGACGCTTGCGGCGCGATGGTCGAATATCTGAACCATTTTGGCTTCGTAAAGTGGCAGAAAGACCTGTTTTCGTTTTTTCCATATAGCACCATCGCGTTTGAAACCATCGGCTTTGAGTTGCTCAGCGGTGCGGAAAAGTCCGGCATCGCTACTCTGGTGGAACATTGTGAAAAAGTTGACACCCCATGGATTGCCACCTTCTTTTCGAGTTTTATTTATAAGTATAGGGACATGCTTATAGATATATTTTGTGAGATTGGCGTCTCGTTTTGAGCGAAATATGGGGCAGGTGTGAGTATTAGGATTCAGAAGTTTTAAATCATTAGAGGACAACTCAATATGCCGTTTTTCGTCTTTGACGTCTTCCATTGTATGGGCGAAGAATACAAAGTCGGCAGATTTGGATTTGTTCCTTGAACCGCCGAAAAGAAGAACGGAGAATTTATATCTACCATCTACATCAGGGAAGATTTTCTTTCGATTTTCGAAGTCGTAGAGTCCTGAGAACGCTTGTGAGTTAACCAGTTTTGCGAAGAAGTCCTCGTTTGTTTTGTCGGTTGCGATACCGGTGGGGACAAGCAAGCCGACGCGGCCGGTAGATGATACAATGGAATGGGCGAGCTCAGCGAAAACGGCGTATGTATTTATATCGCCTTTGCCTGCGAGGGGGAATCGGCCACACTGACGGATATAGGTCATAGTTTTTTCGGCGGATTCTTTTGCTTGTATATAGCGTTCATATAGAGGAGGATTTTGTGTTTTGAGTTTTTCAATAAGTCGTCGGCTTTCGGCGGCGGTTGGGGCTTCAAGAACGTGAGGGGCTGAAATATCAAAAAATTCACGGTTTTTCAGAGTAAATCGCTCCCAGGGAGGATTGCCGATGACGCAGTCGAAGCCGGGGTTTGGGCGGGAGAAAACGTCTTTGAATGTTTTTTGCCAATCGAGTGCGCGGGGGTCAACGGCAGGGTCGGAAATTAGCGAATTGCCGCATACGATATTTTTAGACAGGTCAGCGAGAGTTTTACGTCTATGGGCGGAGCGAAGCCATAGAGCAAGCTGTGCAATTTCAACGGCTTCCGGTGAGAGGTCAACGCCAAAAAGGTTTTCGCGGAGAATAATATCGGAGACCTTATCGCGGAGGTCATCGGCAAGTTTGGGATTATGGATAGCGAGGACGTCGATTAGTTCGAGGTATTTATCTTCGAAGATATCATAAGCGCGGATAAGGAATGCCCCGGAGCCGCAGGCAGGGTCAACAATTTTTATTTCCTGAAGGTCTTCGATGGCTCCTTCAGCAAAGGCTGTTACCCTGTTTTTCTCGGATTCTTTATCAATTTGTTCGAGACGAACGCCGCAGTTCCTTTCGAGAAGTTTAATTTTCTCATCAGTGATTTTAGCGACGGTATTTTGCGTGATGAAGTCGGTAAATTCGGGGGGCGTATAATAAACTCCGCCTTTTTTTCGTTCGGCGGATTTTGCCATTTTGCCGCTCGGTTTTTCTTCTTTAGATTCAAAAACACCAGTGAGGCGGAGTTTTTCAATGTCGTTGATGGATTTTTCAAAGATGTGGCCGAGTACATCGACGTTGATTTCGTGAGCGAAGTCGTAATCGCCAACAGTCTTGAAGAAATCGGTCCATTCATCATCAAGGTCAAGATTATCAATGTCGGGGTCCTCACGGAACAGGCCGCCGTTATAGGGAGGGATACTGCGGTTTACGTTTCCCTTGTCGATGCTTTCGAACAGGGCAAGGAAGTTTTTCCATTTGCGGGGGGTAGCTCTATCAAATGGGGCAACGTATGACCAGGACTCGTTGAGGGATGTCGGGGGAAGCAGCCCGCGGTCTTCGCAGAATGCGATAAAAATTATGCGGTCAAGCAATTTTTGCGTAACGCGGATGGCATTATCGAGAGGAAAATTGCGTTGCGATCCGGAAAGATAGGTAATCAATTTCAAGCGTTCATTGTGATATCGGGCGTATAGTTCATCACCAATTTGTCGCTGACGTGTGGCGCATTTTTCGAGAAGATAATCGGCTCTCGGTATTCTCTGGAGAAGTGTGGGTAAGAGGCCGCCTTTTTCAAGAAGGTAATAAAACCTAAGGAAGTTATCTTTTTGAACAAGATCATGCAATATAAATCTTTCATAAATTCTTGGAGTTTGGTTTCGATGATATAATCGGAAGCTGACGAAGTTGCAGACAATTCCCCAGGGACATTCAGTAAGAAAATTGAGGTAATCCCAGCATTGCTGAACAGGCGTCCGGCCATTGAACCGGTCTTTATCGACGTTTACTTTGGGGCCTTTAAGCTCTATTACGGCGCGAACCTGTGGTTTTCTGTCAGAGCCAAAGACGCCGATTGCGGCATCTGCGTGCCCTCCATTGACAAAGTATTTTTGCTGGAAGTTCCACTTGTCTTTATCCTCTGAGAAGAGAGTATAACCAAGGGCATCGCCGAAGATGTCCTTGCAGAATTCGCCTTCGAGGGAAGTTTCTTTCATTTTGTCGAGTTTGCCTTTGGATTCAATATCAGCCCACTTGCAGATTATTTCGTATGCATGGTCTTGGTCAGGGCCTTTGAAGCGTTGGTCGTGTGATTCTCTTTCCAATAAGGCAGGAAGGAACAACGGATGAAGACAGCGAGATTCGCCGTAGCGGGCTTTATTTAATTCCGGGAATAGATGTTCGCCTTTTGGTGTCATTTTGGCTTTCTGCAACCTGAGACGTAACTTTAGCCGTTAGAAAAAATGTATTATATTGTGGAACGGTAATTAAGCAACGAAAAAGGAAGAATACAGGGGTGTGAAAAAGAAAAAGAGGATTGTGTAAGAAGTCGGGCCTTAGCCTCAATGAGAGCGATAGAGAATTCGTGGCTTTGGAAGAATATATTTTCTACATGTATCTGCTTCGTTATACATTATTAAGACTATTCAGAATAATAAGCAATTTCTCCGTCATACTGCTGTTTCCCGAATCTGTTTACCGCAAATCCATTCTCCGTAGTGCCTACTCCGCCAGAGCAGTTGCGCAGGCTGGAACTACGAAGGATGAATAATTTCAAACTACGCCAGAGGCGTATAAAAATGTTACTACTTAAGGCCAATAAAAACAATCGGATTTTACCCGCCTTGCCCAAAACAGCGTGCACTGGAAGCGAAAGACAACAGAAGAGGATTTCTGGTTGTAATGTTGAAACCAGCTTGGGCTTGCATATATTCCACAGGTTTGTAAGCTTTAGCAGTTTTCACATTGTAAACCACTTGCTTTCGTACGGCTTCAATACCACCTCTAAAGGAGTACCCCGACCATCGTATACTATGGTTTTTTGCTCTATGCTAATGTTGTTTACAACCACGAACATTCCAGTATCAGGGTAGGCTGCACAATCGGTATTCAGATTAGAGCTAAACCACTGTTTTAGCTCGTTCTCTTTGTTGCCGACCCAAAACAAGGCACGATGTAAAAGCCGTGAATTCTCAAGATTGTAGGGCAGCCCCGTCATGTATAGTGAACGTCCTTTGCCAAAACTGTTAGCAGCCATCAGGACATGAAGGCCATCGGGATTAGTCTTGAGAACCTGAGTTTTTTCGTCACAAACGAAAATATAGCTCCTGTCAATACCGAAGTCTAAATTCTCGATATTATCATCGGTTATGAAGTGGCTTTCAATTGGCGTAAACTTACAAGCGGCAGTCATAACCGTATTGCCGATTTCTTTTTCTACACCCATTACATCAGATAGTTGGAAGTATCTGCCTTGATGCTCATAAGCCGATGGGCCTTGATTGCCGATGAAGCCGCCTCCGTTGTATATCCATTCGCGAATTGCTGAAACTATCTTTTCATTTGCCCACCATCTGCCGCCGCTCCAGGAGCTGCCGTCCTCGCCATCATTGATGATTACATCAACGTCTTTCGCAATGCCATTTTTTTCTATGTCCCTGAAACTGATAAATTCCACCTCGACAGGCAGACCCGACAAACATTCCAGAAGATTTGAACCGGCGACGGCAATAACATCTGGCCGTTTCACAAAGAATTTCTGGTCGCGTCCGAAATTGTTCAGCCAGCAGCGCCACCTGCCCCAGGCATTTAAGACAGCTACCTTAACAGGAGCAGTATAAGGTTTTGTTTTCCCGCAGTTTTTCTTGATAGTCCTGAATTCATCACATAAATAGGCAACATGCTCGACAAATTCCGGGAACTTGGCTGCAAGACTGAGATAACCACCGTAGCCTATACGATCGATCGGCTTTCGCAGCATGGCTCTTCTTATCTTGACCCAGTTGCTTATCGACTCGCTTAGAGGGTCACCGCCAGGGCGGAATACATCGGGGAAGAAATACGGATAAAGACGAATTTCTTTTATCTCATTCCATGGCGAATCAGCCAATCGCCTTAATGCCACGCCGTCTTCACATGCGCCCACGTTAATATCTATACCCATCTGTGGATACTCATCACTGTAAGGCTCGACACCAACCCAGTGGTCGCCCTGGAATATGGCCGCTTTTTTGCCGGCCTTGTGAATCTTATCCACCAGCTCCTTGCCGAACTTTATGACGAATTTATGAATAAACTGCATCCAATCAAGATATTTTTTGGAAGGTACGCGGTGTGTCGCATTGTAATAGCCCTGGTCGACAAAGTCTTCGCTGGTTAAACGGTAACCATATTCTTTCTCAAAATCTTCCATTGCTTCTATCGTTATGGTGTCCATATATCCGACCCAGTCGCGATATTTGTCCACGCCGTTCTTATCGGAGTCCAGCACGAAGTGGTATGCCAGCGTGGTCAGCCTGACGACGTCGGTGTGAGGATGCTCTTTGAGCCAGTTATCAAAATACTCCATCAAATGCCGACGGGCGTCATAGTGATAAGGGTCGGTACAAACCACGTGCGGGCAGGTCCACTTGTTGGTCAGATGGTTGTACATCGAGGTCGAATCCCATATCTGATAGATCAGGAAATTGACGGTATAGACGTGAAATTTTTTGGCGTCCGTGATGGTTACTTTTCCCATTTCGGGATTAAACTTCCAGCCGCCTGTATCGACCTGCTCGCCGGTCGTGCGGTCGAATACCTGCCACCACTTTTTCGGGTCGTGATTTTTGTCGATTTCGTATTTCTCCCTGAAGTAGTTTTCCAGCAGGTCGATTTCGACGGTATCGGAGTTGGCGGTAACAGACTCGGACATCAGAAACTTCTGCGGCAGTTTATCCCAGTGCTCTCTCGGCCATTTCTGGTCCGCCCGCACAAGACAAATAGTTGAGTATATGTCGTATCCAAGCTCAAGCATTTCAGGAGAGAGCTGTGTACCGTCACTATCCCTGATAGCATCAGCGTCCCATTTTTTGACCAGCTCTAAAACCATCTGCTCGCGGCCCGACTCGGCGGGTAGTGTTACGAAACCGGTTCCGAACTTATCCTGTTTTTGATATTTATCTTTTTGCAATTATTGGCCCTTTCCGTTTGTCAAAATACATGGCTAATATAATTTTGCTTTATCGGTTGCTAATCTAAAAATTCGAGCGTTCCAAAATATTCAGGCCGATGAAAGTCCGGCTGAGGTTTGTCGATGTGTGACCACGTCAGCCAGTGCGGATAGGATGTTTTGTCCGCGCACTTATAGAAGTTAGCCCGCCATTTCACGCCTGGTGCAGGCTTGGTTAGATTGCAATAGTCCTCAAGTATCCTCAAAGGCAAGCGGTACTCAAGCGTCCAGGTGACAGGTTCTTTTATTTCCGGCTCGATAGTCCGTCGCGGCAAAGAAGTGGCGATTTCCACCTGGTCAAGCTGCCGGGCGCTCAATTTCTGTTGGTTCTGGCCGCGTTGTATCTGATGGTTGAATAAAATCGTCCCGATACAGTTTGTCTCGATGTTAAAATAGCCGTCACTTATATCCAAGCCTGGAGTAAAGAAAAACTCGACACAACTGTCCTCCCAAACACTGCCGTGATACTCGGTTGCGACCGCACGTACATACCTGTCCTCAACTTGAAAGATAACGTAGATGTTATCGTTGTCATAGAGCAGCTTGGCCTTTGTTTTCGGCAGGTGCTTAGGTGTGTCGCCCATAAAAAACTTGATATCGAGAGGCTTTGTTCTCTGCCATTGTGGTTTGTCCCAGTCAGCATCGATAACTATCGGTTCGGTGCGTTTGTGTATCTCATACATCCTGCTTTGACTTGGGCTTATCATGGAACAAGACCCTAAAACAAAGGTTGAAAATATGCAGCAAACACAAACTCCAAATTCTTTTAACGCCATTTATCGATGGCTCCGAACATTGCGGTACTCTGTCGCAGCTTGACTGAGGGATGTCATTGCGAGCGAAGCGAAGCAATCTCTGACATTTGATTTATGAGATTGCCACGGCCTGCTTTGCAGGCCTCGCAATGACAACTCTTCAAATTACCTGTGACAAAGCGGTAGTTTCATTTGATCGTTATTCTAAACTTAAGACCACTCCACTTCCAATAAAATTTCCTGCCTGCCGAAGCTTCCATTCGATCGATCAGTTGTTCCATCGTTAGAAACTTTCACCCTTCGCAGTGCTACGGAGAACGGGCTGGGCAGGCGGGTCTGATTACTACATCTGATGGCGTGTGCTACAGGCCCGCGTTCGGAGGTTCCGCCTGCCCAGAGTGTACGGCGGGCAGGTCTGTTTGCAATTCTCTGCGGATGGCTTTTGCTACTGAGCTAATTCGCTACGCAGCACGAGCTTTTGGACGGCTTCAAACTTCTCCGGCGGGTTTCCCCATTCACTCAGCCGGAGAATATGGTTAGCCTTGCATAGATGGATAAATTTCTCGAGGGTTTCCAGTCGTTCGAGCGGCGGGCCTGCTTGATTTACGATTTGCACATACATAACAGGCATAAACGCCGTCTGTACGCGGAACAGCAACTCTTCGTCATGGGCGACTAAGCGTTCGGCCTCGTTGAAGTATTGTTTATATTGCCTGAGCAGTGCCGGTGATAAATATCCATCCGCGTGGGATTGAGGAGTATCATAAATCCCCAGTTTTTCTGTCGAGCGTTCTACACTATCATGCAGCAAATCGATATATCCTCGGATCGACAGTGCAGCCGGGCCGTAATAGCCGCCGAGAAAATCATCTATCACCTTATCGACGTTGCAATCCGGATTCCACAGCAGCTTAGCCAGCAGGTAATTGCGTAATTCCGATAGCTCACCGCCAACTTCCCGGCTGCCTTGGCAGAAGATACCTTTTACATTGTGGTCAATGAAGTATTTAATGTTCGATTGCTGAATCCGAAGGTTGGGATTAGGTGCGTAGAGATGGCCAAAATTAACCACGTAATCCCAGATAAATAGATTGTTACATATCTTGGACCATTTTTCCAAATCGGATGCAAAGATTTTATCCGCTTCGAACGGGCTTTCCGGGATAGGATAGCTTCGAGTACACTCGATATTGCAAAGCATAATAGAAACATTAGGTGCTGGTCGGAGGCTTTTCGGAGGAGTACGGGTATATTGATAAGATAAAGTCGAGATAGTTTTGTCGGGGAATTCGGATGCAAGTTTGTTAATAAATGTCAATAACGAACCTATATGGCTGCCTTGACGCTGGTCGATTGCATAGCAGTTCGGACATTGACAGGCCCCTGGTCCATCCATTTGGCTGACGTCCCAGTAATGGTCCTCGGTATCTGCCCACAAAGGCCCGCCCTTTCTCGGAAGGGGGCGATTCACGGAAGGGCTGAAATCCGTGGGCTGAGCTATCAATTCTCGCATTCGCAGGGAGACTACTTCCAGGACTTCCGGATTTGTAAAGCACAATTGTTTGGCTTGGCGTTTTCCGTTAATCAACGAGTAGTATTCAGGATGCTGCTCGAAATATTCTTCTGGAGGTACGAATGAGAATGCGGTATGGCACCAGGTTCCCCATCCGGCGTGCCGTTCCGAAACCATTTTTCCATCTTTCATAGTGCTGGCATTACCGTTGAGCTTAAGACGGGCGGCAAAATCTGGGTCCATGGCATCCGCATAATAAACCTCCCGGTAATCAAGGACAGGAACCTGCGTATCGTCAATCTGCGGCAGAGAAATAGTAGGATGCTGAGGAATCCGGCTGACTTTGGAAGTGTACCACCGACAGCCGAGATACTTTTCGAGAAAGGTATAGACACCGTAAAGCGTGCCGCGGACAGGACCTGCCCGCCGTACTCTCTGGGCAGGCGGGCCGCCTGCGATAATGATATGATTGCCCACTGTACGGATGGTGAAGCCTTCTTTGCCCAAATTTGAAAAGTCAATAGTGGTATTCAGCTTTTGTAGATGTCTGTTTTGCCCAAGAATAATTTCACACTCACCCAGTGGCTGACTATCGGTAACAATCGGCAATTCGGCCTGGCATATTTGTTTCAGAAAAGACCGCAACTCTTTGGCCGCGAATTCCTGCACTTTGGATGCGTCCTCTGCGAGCACAATTTTGTAATTGCTGTTGCCGTTTTCTGCAAGAACAATGCTCGCCTCAGTTGCCTGGGGCTGTTCAGCGCACGTAAGGGAAACACAAAATAAAAAAAGAATAGCGATAATTATAGAAACCCGATTCTCCATAAAAGCCTCCAACGCTCTGTTATTAAAGATTTTCAAGCTATGGTAATTGGTTAAATAGTAGATTCAACAACCAGTTACCAATTACTAGTTACCAATGTCAGTATGATGAGCTGTAACTCTGCCATCATCGGTTACATCAACTTTCTGAATCCTCAGATTTCTGAACAACCTGAACAAATCTCTAAAGCCGCCTGCAATAACCCACAGCAGAAAGACTCCACCCAGGCCGAACATGGCACAGATATATCCATGCCAGAAGCTCATCCACTTCTCTGTTGATATATTAACGAAGCTGTTATATATCCATGTCCCGATGAACCCAACAATAAACAGCGCTATTGCTACATACATGCAGGGGATAAGAATCCTGTCGCCTCTCGGAACTTCCGGGCTGAACTGATACCACTTTAGATTCTTTCTTGCCTCAATGTCCTCCTTTCTTCGGTTCAGCAGCTCGTTGAGGTCGATATTAACGTCTTTGGTAAGGAACGAGACGGAAACAAACTCGGCTATGCAGATCAGAGCAATGTAAAAAGACATTACCGTTCCGTTCAGAAATTCAGGATCATATATTCGGTATATAAAACCGCTTATCGTTAAGGCTATGCCGGTAATCATAGAAGTAAAAGCCGCGGTAATAGTTCCGCGCTTAAAGTACAAACCGCCCAGCAGTACAACACTACAGCCTGAGAGAAAAAGACCGCCGGTCAGGTCCAGGAACATAAATATCCTGTCATTTAGAGGATAAAATGTGCTGAATAAAACAATGAACAATGCTACAAAAATTATTGATATCCGAATCCACATCATGTGCTGTCTGGGCTCAAACCTTTTGTTGCGGACTGGTATAATAACATCCTGAACTAATGTGCCGCCCCAGGCCAAAAGGTATGACGTATGGGTGCTCATAAATGCAAACAAAACAAATCCCGCAAAACCGCCGAGCAAGCCGGATGGCAGGATGTACTTCAAAGCGGCTGGAGTCGTCAGTAAAGTTCGTAAAAATCTGTTGTCGATATTTGATATGGACTGCCTGACCATTGCAGCTTTATCCGTAAAGTCAGGATGGTTCATCAATACAATAACAGCCAGCGGAAGAACACCTATGCCCAGGCCCAAATAGACTATCTTTTTGATCTCGACCATTGTGCGCATCATCTTGGCTTCGTGAGCATCCTTGGCAGAGCTGGTTACTAACGAATTTGGCTGCCATGAAATCACCCAGTAAATCATCCAGAAAACAGTTATTAAAAAGAAAAACTTATTAAATTCAGTTGCTTGTTGTGCAGTAAAAGGCTGAAGCAAATCATTGGCATTTTCAACCGAGATAAATGCTTCAGTCACCTGTTGCCAGGTGAAAGCCTTGTAAAGTGCAAACATGATTAAAATCAACATAACATTTACGAATAAAGCCTGAACAAAATTAGTCACCACAAGTGTTATTTGTCCTCCGTTAAAGCAGATTATTATAGCTGCCCCAACCATGATCACCATCAGAATAACATACATAGGGATTTCGAGACCCCAGAGACTTATAACAGCGGGAAAACCGCAGTAAAAAACAAAGAATCTCGCGCCTATACCCGGGAAAATTCCCATGTTGAGGACTCCCGCAGCGTATGCAATCAAACCAAATAATATCCGGGTTTTTTTGCTGTACCGCATTTCCACAAATTGGCCGAGTGTCATTGCGCGAGTTTGTCTGAAGCGGTAAATCCCGAAACCCGTTAAAGCGACCAGTGTTGCAGCCAGCGGTTTCAATAGGAACCAGAAGTTCCCTACAAAGCCCGATTCGTATGTCATCTGCCAGGTGGCAAGTATAGTTATTGCACCAAGGCCTGCCATGGAATCGGATTCCAGCCCGAGGTATCGGCCGACATTTCGTCCGGCCACAAGAAAACCCGCCACACTCTTTGCAAATCTTCGAAAAAAAAACGAGACAAAAACCAGTGCCACTAAAAGACCCACGAAAAACACCCAGTCAATTGCTTGAAAACTCATAGATACAATCCTTTCATCGTTAAAGCAGAGTCGCCATTATCAAAAGCCAAGCTCTGAATTTGACTATGCCAATATTATAGTCTTCGTAATCACCTGTAGTAGAGCACTGCAAGAACTTATTACTGTCCCTGATCTGCCCCCGTTTTATATACTACATTAAATTAGAGAGTCTTTTACATTCTGTATCCTTTATTGCGGATGCCGAGGTGTAGTCGAGTCCTAAGCAATACAGCCGGCCGCGAACGCCACCAGCACCAAATTCAATCTGGAAGGACCTGAGGAAAAACAGTTCCTTAATTTCGGAAGATTCAATTTCTTTGACCACACGTACATGCTCGGCGTGTATGGGAACCGCCGCGATGATAAATGAGTTGCTTGAAGACAAGATAGTAGCCCGAATCCGAAAAATCCAAAATACGAGATACAAAGCACTTCTTACCTACCAAGGCTTCGTGAATCTTCGATAAGACGATTGGCTCTTTCGATAAATTCCGAATCCATATTATATGGAACGCTGACTGTAAGGGGAACAGCCTCCGGCAAAGCACGCAGGCAATACAACTGTGTTGCTGTCGGCTCACCTATTATAATGTCCATCCAGGATTTTCCCAGCGGCATCAGTATCAGCACAGGTGTATCCGCACTAAATCTGGTAAGCAAAAAACTAATCCACAGAACCACTCTTTCTAATAATAGCTCTAAAGACACAGGAACACGGAGCAATGTCGGCCGCAGGTCTTTATTGCTGTTGGTGGTATTAGGATAATGTCCTGTAACTTCACGTTCGATATGGTATAGAATACGGAGAAAGCCTTGGTGGTTATTTGATTTCATCTCTGGACACTCGATAAGTCTTGCCAAAGCATCTGGGCACACAGCCAATAAATGCTTTGAAGATTGGTTTTGCTTAGCCAAACTGCGGAGCTCCTCACGAAGATTTTCAAGGGCTGTTTGAACATCAGCTGCGGAAATTGTACCGGTACAGAGTTTTTCGGCTGTTTCGAGGCGAGGCAGAACAGTTTCAAATATCCACTCCAGTGTTAATTGAGCACACTGGACGCAAACCACCATTGGATAGCTTGTGCGTCCCTTACCATCGCGAGACGACCACATTCTGCCGACAACGACCTTGTTGCCCATGCACCATATAAATATATGTTTGAATTCCTCGGCTCGCTGATCCTCTTGGAGTTTATCCCAGCTTCCAGAGTCAATATTTCCGCCGATACCATTAACATAAAGAATACGTTTTACGGCGATAAGAGTGTCTGTTTCTACTCCAATATCATCAATGTGGTCGTCCCAGCCGGGATGCTTGCCGAATGCGGCAACAAACACTCTTTCAGATGTGGCACTCAGTCCTTTTACACTGAAGCGTTTCACAATTCGTTTTAATATAGAAACCAAGCCCTTTACCCCACAAGAAAATCGTTATACTCTTTTGTTCTTATGGCCATTCGGAGGGATCCGGCATATCAATGTCGCTTCTGGTGTCATATTCTCTGCAGAATTCAAGCTGCAAAAATAAAACTCCTCCCACTTCTTCGTCTTTAACGCTCAGTTTGATATACCCCTTCTTTTTTTCAAGGTTACACTGATGTAAAATTCTCAGACATGCCCAACGTCCAGAAAACTCCGGTAAACTACTGGTCGGCTCAGTATCAGACGGCCACCGATAAAACTCGATACGAATTGGTGATCCAGGATACTCAACTATGTCAGCAACGATATTTGACACCGAACGAGTTTTATGTCGTTGGCCAATATGACTTCCCTGAATAATCCTGAATTCTGTGAGATAGTCGAGCAAAAGGGTTTCTCCTTTTTGCACAAGACCTCGCTGCTGCTTTTCATCCAAAAGAATCATCCTACAGAAATACGGCTTCTCTCCTTCGGGAAGTCCCTGAAGTACCCGCCGTGTCGCCTTGATCCACTCATTTGTACTTGGGTCCAAGGACAATCCGCGCAGCTGCCGAAGCTTCACATCCACCCAATCAATGCCGGTCTTGGCACCACCGCCAATAGTTTCTGAGCCATCTTTCTCACCGGGAGCAACCTGACTCATCAAGAAACGCGCCTGTCTAAGCTCATCAGCAGTCAAATCCTTTGCACTGAACCGTGCCAGAGGGAATCTATCACCATACTGTTTGAGCTTCCCCAGTGCATCTTCTGCCCGTTGTTGTACCTGGTCAGCAAGCTGTCTCAATAACTCACGAGTCAGCTTAGTCCAGTACATATCCACGAATTCAGCAGGTAATTCACAAGAAAAAGGTACGTAATCTTCGCGGAAATCAGCCGGCCGCGTGCTCAATACCGCTGCCCGCGCTTCAAAAACCTCATCGCTTAAATTCCTCCAATTGGTGACAACCTGCCGGCATTCATTGTATAGCTTATCATATTTGTTTCTGTCTCTGAGTTTGTCCAAATTAGCCCGGAACCGTTTCAGCTTTTCATTATCCTGTGGGATATACTCATTAAGACTGGCGATAGCTCGTTCGAGGGGTTCGCCGACATCACCAAGTAGCTCATCAAACACGGTTCTAATGACCATGCTTTTAAATTGATCAATATCACGTTGGATTTCCATGCTGATTATGGCGTTAGGCACTGTATCAAGCCAGTAATCGACGTATAACTTCATATATTCTTCGCAAGTTGTGTTTACATCTACGTACATTTCTTTGAGCTGCGCTGCGTCGGGCAAATTGTAATCCTTTAATGTTTTTCCAAGAAACATGCAGCCATCAAGAATAATCGCTGCCGCGCTTGGGTCATACTTTTTCTCGAAAACTTCAATAGGAATACTAATACGTCCCTCTTTGAATTCTTCTTCTATGAGCTTTTCGAGTTCTCCAATACTCCTGGGAGCAGCCTCTAAGCCGTCTTTTACAGTATAGTAAAGCCGTTTCGGTTTTGCCCGTTCAGGGAGGACAAAATTGGCGACCTCTGCAGCTTTCTGAAAACGAAAAGCGTTGGGGGCAAGCTCGCGTAACTCGCTAACTTCACGAACATTTTTTGTGATCGTTTCCTCTGTTTCTCTAATGGCATCAGCAACTTGATTGATACCAGAAATTGGTTTCTTTACGCCAAGCTGCTCATAAGCCTTTGCATACATTTCAAAACGGATTTCGTACAATCGTCCTCTGCTAAGCCGGGACCAAAATTCACCGTCGAACCGTCTTAGTTTTTCCTCAAATTCGGGGTTCAATAGTTTTTTTGCCATTTCAGCTCGAACTGTTTCAAGTTTGCCCCGAACGCCGTCAAGGAAGTGCCCCTTTTTCACTTTATTAGGATCAATCTCATTAAGAAGAAACTCAAAGTTCTCGTTGACATCTTTTAGAACATCAACAGTTACATCAGCCCAAAGCTCTTCGAGTGATTGGGATGTTTTAAGAAGAGTAGTACAACTATCGATACTTTCCTTGGCGTTTCTTATATCCTCAAAGCATTTGTTCCATTTATCAAGTTGAAATTGTTCGAGCGTGGCAGGCGTGCCTGATTGGCGGTTGTAGCTGCTGTAAAGAGCAAAGATAGTATTCTCTGCGGTGTCAAACCGCTCGAAGGCATCCTTTAGTTTCCCTATGTCTTTGATGCGGCCGTAACCCGATGCGTGCTCAATAAGCCGGTTTGGATCACTCCAATATTCAATGAAATGATTGACACCGTTTTCTATCGCTTTGTCCGGAAATTCCGGGTCGGTCCTCAGAGAGCTGGCAGGCCAATCTTTACTATAGATAATACCGAGCGGCTGATGCAGTTTGCCTTTATCCTCATTATATATTTTCATACGATTTTCATAGTCTTCACTGGCTCTGAATATATATTCAAACAGGGGATTCCAAAAAGCCTTAGCTGAATATTCACCTTCTTTGTCTAAAGGTTTATTTGCTTTAATACAAATTAACTGATGCAAAACTTTGGTTTCCGAGTCTTGACGTGTCCATTTGCCGTTCCGTTGTGTATCCATCACATCGCTGGCTGCATTTATGAACGGCTGCAGCACACCAAGCTCATAGACACCCGCCTGGGCGTTTGTTAATCTTTCTTTTGTGATACCTTTTGCAAATTTGGCCGCTGGAGCAAAAATCCATGGTACACCTTTTTCTTCCCATCTTCTTACTATGTCAGCAAGCCGCGCTGAAAAATTAAATCTCTTTACATCCTCAGGCATTCCAGGAATTCCAGCCCTGCCAAGATACCTGTAGCGATCTTGTCCTTCGAAAGTCAGCACTTGCAGGTCCTGTACTTTTTGCTGTTCTGTTAATGCTGCGGCCTTTTGTAAATACTCCTTCATCTGGCCGATGCTTTTTTGAAAGCTGACGGTTGCATATACAGTAGCGAGGAGAAGCAAAATTACACCGACGGCAGCCGAAAACAAGACAGCCGCTCTTCGACGGCTATGCTGCTGCCTGGCATTTGTAGCACGAGTGACAAGACCCCACTCGCGAAAGACCTTTTTCATAAAAAGGTCTCGCAGAAAGTATGCCCTGTCACGCTCCCATACTCGACCATCCGGCAGAGAATCAATCGGCATTCCAAGCGCTTCGGCCAGGTCTTCATCCAAAGCCGACCCTTCCCGCATTGAAGAGGTGAAATATATTCCACGAAAGAAAAGGGGCTTACCCGACCATTGGCTCCCAACACTGAATATCAAATCGAGGTAACGGGCTAAACGCGAAGTAATTTTAGCCAGGCTTTGAGGAAATGCGTACATTGCATCAACCAACTGTTTCTTCTGGACTGCAGAGTCATCATCCGGTATCTCCTGCATTAGTTTAAGCCTGCGTCGGAAAAGGCGATTCTGAACTGCTGTTAAGTACTGGTCAATAAATTTAGGATCGTAAACATCATCAAGAGGCGCCGGGTTAGACCAGCCCAGAATCTGGTGCTGAAGCTGTGGGTCGCTGAGGTCGTCAAAGAACTCACGAAAGCCGTTTATCAAGTCACTTTTTGAGATAACAACAAACACGGGAAAACGCACATCTAATGTTCGCTGAATGGTATCGAACTGATGAGCTATTTGGGAAGCCTTTCTTTCAATCTCATCAGCCGTGTCCTTGATCAGGCTGTCGGCGGGAATTACCAGAAACACACCGTTGATTGGACAATTGAGACGAAATTTCTTTAACAGATTTAGAAACTCTTTCCATTCACTTGTAACGGATGCTTCCACCTCCTCAAACATCAATCGGCCTGCGGTATCAAGAACGACGGCGTGGTCGGTAAACCACCAGTTCATGTTTATAGTGCCGCCTACACCCTGATACTGATCTTGTAAGCCGGGCGGGAAGCCGATATTACAATGTCGTATAGCCTCGGTTTTTCCGGAACCCGGCTCACCTACCATCAAATACCACGGCAGGCTGTAGAGGCTTTTGCCAGCAGCATGAAATTTTTCAATACCCTCCTGAAATATTTTACGAAGATCATCCACCCTGGCCATGCGAGCAGGCTCGCTGACCGTCATCGGTGTCGCCGCCGAGCTTTTCGAAACTGCCCGTTCCATTGGGGCTGCTTTACGCTTCTTCAGCCATTTCAGCAGCCGCCAGTAAAGCACAAGAAGTAAAGCCACAACGGCAAGCCCAATAAATACAATCCAGCGCAACTGAGGCGGGATAATATACTGTACTACTACCATAAAACTACAGCCAGTTGCCAACAAAAGCCCAACCTTCAGAGGTGTTGGAAGATTCGTAAGAGCCGAAATTCGAGAAAACATATTAGCTCTACCTTTTCTGATTAATTTATATTAACGTCCCGCCGATTCGATCTGTGCCGTTTTTGCATTTTCAGCGATAGTATCAAGCGACTTGGCCACCTCATTGGATGTCCATTTGAACAAGCAAAAATACGCGATAGCCCAAACTATAATAAGGCCTATTAAGGCAATTCCAATGCCCACTAATTTTGCTCCGGGAGGCCCAACAAGATCTCTTGTATCCACATGCTCGTAGGCCTCCGGACAAATGTAAGACCTTTCATCCGCATCCATCATATTGGAAATACGAGCCGAGATTTTCGACATCAATCTCTGCAGATTTTTCGGCTGACCGGTATAAACTCCGGTAAAGCCCAAGCCCAGGCACGTGTAATATATTACGAGCCTTTCAGTCGCGGCGTCACTGCGATCTATCAATTCTTCATCCAGCAGGTCAAAAAATTTCTCATCTCCAGCCAGCTCTTTCCTCTCATATGCTATCGGGGTCCACTCAGGTGCAAAACTCAGATTGCTTTCTTTGATCATGAAGTCCACGAAGAAAATCAGCGGCAATTCAATCTTTTCGTACTGATTGGCCAGCTCGGAGTTAAACGAGGCATTTGTCTTTAGATTGTCCAATATTTTTTTAATTTCGCTACGCACCTGTTCAATTTCCAGTGTGCAGCCTTTTCGCGTGGACCGGCTCAACCGGCACATGTGTTGAAAAAGCGGCTCGCATAATTCGGGAAGCTTCATTTACTATGCCTCCACATCCGGAACAGTCATATATAGCGTGACATTAAAGTCGGATGATTCAATTCCAGGCCAGCGAACAGCGATGGCTTTTTCCTGCTTTATTCGCTCCCACAGCCGAGCACTTTCACCGGGAATCAGCCGAAAATAATGAAGTCCCAGTTGCGCCGGAAGCTCAACAGGTGGATATGATTCGTGAATAAGTCTGATGCCAAAAACCCGCTGACTGGCCAAAGTCCGCGGCATAAATTTAAATTTATCCCGGTCTTCGACCAGCTTCGCCAGCTCCTTTGGGTCCTGCTTTGTCTTGATAGCAAGAAAATACTCATTTGGTAATGAAAGCGCCTCGTCACTAAGGGTTGCCACCAGGATTTTTTCCTCATGTTCCATTGTAAAGTCAACCTTGAGAAATTTAGCCTTGACCACACCTCGTAACAACGCCCGTATCCTGGTTGAAAGCTCATTAAAAACAATTGCCGGATTGTCATGGTCGTATTCGGCAATTTGGAACTGGTCGCGATCGGGACGCAAAGCAGCAAGCTCAGAAAGCAGTTGCCTTAGCTTCATATACATCTCAAACGGCGTAACACCGCTGGGGGCTTGCATCAGACAGTCAAGCTCGGCACCAAAACGATTGAGCGTTCTGAGACGGAGCATTTGCTCGAATTGTACGCCACGCATGTTTTCGATACTGAAGCCGCCGCGGCTCAGTTGAAGCACCAACTCATTTCGACTCGCCAGGACCTGGCTGGTCAAATCCCGCACAAGTTCTCCCAGCACAGCAGAGCCGCTAATAAGCAGACATGGAGGAATGTACATCGAATCTCGCCGGGGCAACCCAACCTCCTCACCAGCCGCGTGGACAATCCTCAACAATGGTAAAACTTCAAGGTCCGAGCGGTCATCATTATCGAGCAAAAGCCTGGCGTTTATTCGACGAATAAGAATAGGCTGTGGATTTTCACCTGTATTCTCATCGGGACGTTCTATCTCAGCTATTCGATACACATGTTTTACACGCCAATCTTCACCTTCTCTAATAAGATTGCCTCGAGAGGGATACCATAGCGGCACACCAAGGCTGATATTTAATGGACTGCTGCTCGAGGCAAACGGCTCTTTTATATCGAGTGACGGAAGATCTGTGTTATCAGGAACGTTCACTTCAAGACCACTGGGCATTATGACCCGGAGCTTATTGAAGATAATCCGCATATTCTCCAACTCATCGTCGGAAATTTTCGCCTCTATCACTCCATACGGATAATTCCAACATAGGCGGCGTTCGCTTGTGAATTTATCGAGCAGATATTTCTGCATGGACTGAAGATGATGGGGCTGAAGAAAAAGTCCTTCACACCAGTGAACTTGGCCGTTTATTGCCATAAGCTACTCTCCTATATCAACGTAATCGCCCTGCTCCCTTCATCAAAGACTCCACATAATCAACAATAGCTTTTCTTACCTCCGTCTCGAATGAATCTTCTGACAATGTATCGGCCAATTCAAGATATTTTCGCCAACATTTCACTTCCTTGCTAACCAAAACGCTTCCTCGCTCCATCTGGACCAAAGCAGAAATTTCTGATGGTGACAACTTAGCAAGATGGCGTTTGGCAAATTGGCCGCCAATTTGGCTAACCGCTGTGATAATAGCTGCGGTGAGCTGACGCAAACTTTTCAGTTCATCTTCCAATCGTTCCTGAGACACATCAGGATCGTTACAAATAAATTGCTGCATAGAGTCTTTAAGACCCTTGGGCAAGCGAATATTCGACCGTGGTGATAGCTTATGCCAAGTGCCTGAAACCAAAGAATCAAGGTTACTCACGAAATCCGTCAGCATATCAACCAGCTTGATAAGTCGAGCGGCATCCAAACCCGCACCATCACCAACTTGGGGCATAGTCTTCAACTGCTGGACCTGTGGTATGAATCCTCCCTCCTGTAAACGCTTACCAATAAGTTCCTTTCGGTCGTTGGAAAGCACTCGACCTATTTCCAATAGGCGACGAACAAGAAAATCAGGATCCCCAGGAGTACCCTCATCAATTGCCGAACCACCTTTAGCTTCCTGCTCTTTTATCGGTTGAATAACAAAGTCTCCTGCGGGAAATCTCGTCATCAATTCTTCCAGAAAATCCCTTCTTTTCTCCGGCAGAATTACCTGCAAAGCCCGCTCAATTTCCTCGCGAAGATACTCAGCTCTGGTCTGGGCGTTTTCGTCTGCAAAATCCGCCTGTATCATACGAAGGCGGTTCGCTGTTGAAACAATATGTTTTAAATCTTCATCGTTCATAGCTATAGCTTGTCACTACGCAACTAAAGTTCTTAACACAAGGTCATCGGCATCTTTCTCAAACGGCTTACTACGAAGCCACGTTGTCCATCCCAACTGGCCCAGTCGTCCCAAACAGATAGAGGGAACTTCTTCGTTTCTCAATATCAACTGAACTTCCCAGCTAAATTCGTCTCCAACATAATTTTTAACCCATGCTATAAGCCGGCTGGCACTATCACTCTCCGGCAGCATACGCTGGTAGTTGGAAAAGCTCATTGGCCCAAGCCTTATCCTGAATCTTTCCTGACAAATCCAAAAACGACTCCCTATAATCAATGTAGAGCCCATTGTTCCAGAGTCGGGCGATTGTCCTAATCGGCAACGATACTCTCGCGGCAGAATTCTCCAATGACCGACAAACTGGTTTATGTTCACTGCCAGACCAAAATAATCCTGCAAAATCGCCTGCAAACCTTCAGCGTTTCTGGTTTGACAAACAAGACGTCCGGAATAATGAAGTTTTGCTACATCAGGAACTATGTCACGGTTTCTAAGTGAATCTTGTCCTATTCCAAACAGGCTGCCGAAGAAAACTGCGAAGCGGTCTTCTCCCTGCCGGTCGAAGCTGACGTTCTGCCGGTTGCAGGCCCATGCGCGATAGAAAAGAGATATCAATCGATGGTTAAAAATATCAAGGAAGCTTGCGAGAGTCCTGTCGCCAAAGTTATGCAATCGATTATGAACATATTCGGTTATATCCAGCGGCATAGGCCCATTATTGCCAAGAAGTCCAAAAAAATTAACTAACAACCTGGCAGGGCGCCCGTCAGCCGCCGGGTAATAGGCGGCAAGGCTTGACGGCGGAAAAGCTAATGATACATTTTGACAAAAACGAACAGGATCTTCTTGCGGCCGTTTCGAGCATCCTATCAATGGACGGCCTTGATAGTTACACTCAAGCCGCCGTACGGCCTGGAAAAAGTCGAATTCATACGGACTATCTCGTAATTTTCGACTTAAAGAATCTGCCTCAATCCGGCTCTCATCGGCCATCGCATTACCTCGCCACGTTCAAGCGTATTCACTACAGTTTCAGTAAAGGAATTAATAGAAACATATCTGGCAAAAAATTGTTCAAGGACCGCACCCAATAAAAACACTCCACTACCCTCAAACGCCCTCTCCTCAAAAGTTACCGTCACCTCAAGGCCGCGTGCAAACGCGATTGAGGGCGACATTGTGATTCTGCGCGTGATCGGTTTACAGCTTATGGATTTAATGCCGTCAATCTGTTTGCTGATCTGTAAATTAGCAGTGTCACTGTATAACCTTAAAATATCACGTAGTGCCGATGCACCTTCGTGAGTGTTTGTATCTGTAAGCGAAAGATAATTCAGTGATAAACTATTGATAGCACGCCAGGCAATCTCTCCTTCGGCGTAAGACGGCCTCGGTGAGGTTGGAGCTCCAAGACAACGAATTGATGTGCAAGGCGCGGTCTTGTCCATAGTAAAGTCCGAGCCTCCCTGTCCAATAGGCATATGAAGCGGCAGGTCACGGTTTGTGCATAAAGTCTCAATACCTAACTGCTTCAAGTCGGGGCTGTATGGCGAAGATGTTGCATCTACAAGAGATACATAAACCTCGCTACCAGCATAGATTCTCGACCTTCGACCCCGCAGCTTTTCTCGATGCGATTTCGGCCTTGGTACTCGATTCACAATATAGTAGGCTCCTCTGCTGCTATCACTATCTCCAAGGTCTTTTGCCAAATAAAAGGGTAAAAACTCCTGCAGTTGGTCCGACCGAGCCCCATAGCCGATCACCCTGGAAATCTTATAAACCTCGAAGTCCTGCGGCCTGGTCTTGTCCGGAACAACATGAAACTCAAAAAATCTTTCCGAAACGTGTATGCGATCCGCACGTTTATTAAAAAGGTTGATTGCAGGCGTACAAAATAATGCAAAATTATCGGCGCTTACTACAGACTCAAGCTCAATATCCATTTCCCGCGACAATATTATAATATCAAGCTGCTGTTCGTCACATTGTTGGATAGCTTCACCCAAATTTGCAAGCTCAACAAACATAAATCGCTGGGGAAATGTAAAATACTCATGTAAAAGCCTATATCCCTGGAACGACCTTGCATCGTATGGCAGCAGTGCCTCTTTGCTCCCAAATCCTACGCGTCGGATGCAGGAAGCATCTATGACCTTCTGCCACTTGACCGGCTTTGTCACCGGCTGGATCACAACGGCTACGGCACTACCAAAAAACTGCTCATACAAATGCATTGGAATATCACCGGCTCCCATTAGGTGGAAGGGCAAAGAATCCAGTTGCAGCTTGTCAAAGGTAAGCCCCGCAGTAGATCGGATGCGGATATGTATTCCGGCTTTGACATCGCTTATATCTGGAATTTGAAGCTGGGCCAGCTCACGTGTATAGTAATTTGCCTGACTTACCTGAACAGGCCATAGCACCACGTCATGAGCTGTTCGATATTCGCATCTTGTTTGATCCGTTTTGCCTAAGAAGCTGTAAAGCGCAGAGCCGCGTGGGATTGTAAAACCGTCACACAATCCTCCTTCATTCAGGTCCGGCTGGAACTGGACAATAGCCATAGATGGTGTCGGCGCCAGATAATGAGGATAGATAGTTTCGAGCAAAGACTGTGTGAAGCGGGGGAACTCCGCCTCAAGCTTGAGCTGCACTCGCGCAGCAAGAAAGGCAAAACCTTCAAGCAGCCTTTCGACGAACGGATCCTGACACGGCTGAAATTCATCCACTCCCCCAAGCCGACCAGCTATTTTGGGGAACTCTTTAGCGAACTCAGCGCCCATTGCACGCAGATGCGCAAGTTCACGATTGTATAAATCTAAGAACCGCCTATCCATCCGCCCTATCCTTCCATACGCAGTGCCCCGTCTCCAGATCGACTTCCGTCCTGACAAAAAGATGGTCGGGCATTGGCTGCGCCCACAGTTCACCTTCTATTTCGAATGAAATAGCATAGGCCCCCTTGGAACCCTCAGAAGATGCCATTCGAACAGTCAGCGCGTTGCGGGAAATCCGCGGCTCAAAGTACAGAACTGCCTGCTTTATTTGTGCTTCAATCTCGACAGGATTAATGCTTGAAATTGTTACACCGCACAGGTCGGGTATGCCGTAATTCAACACAGACCGTGAAGCTTCGCTAAACTCATATATGTCATCGTATAGTGGACGTATCCGCGAATTTAAGAGCATCCCCAAATCACGAAGCACCGCGTCTCTGTACCTCCGCAGCGATACTACACGCTGGTCGCGGCTTTCTGTCCTCACACCTGGTTCATCATCCGTGAGGCGGTCCAGCAAACACGGTTGCAGACGATCCATTGGTGTAAGCTCAGCCATTATTGCCTCATTGAATTGTTGACTCGTTTTCAGGATGTTCCAATTCTATTAGCCGTGTCTGGAGCAATGGAAACTCCCCCTCGTCAGTAGTGAACATACGCTGTCCTAAGCCTATGTATAACTGCTCCGGTTGTTCAATCCATTCGGTTTTGCGTGCGAGTCGAATAGCATTATCTTCGTTGGCATGAGAATCCGGATATCGTGTCGGTATCAGGCCGATTGCCTCACCTCCATTGACCCAGGTAAAACGGACGGGAATCCAGACTACATCGCGTAAATCGGTCGGCGGCTCAATCTGGATTTGCCTTACGGCCAGGAACGGGAGCCAGTAATATTTACCGTCTATGATAGCCTCAAGTACAGGACCAAGTCTGGAATCGACATCTGCAATCCACTGAAATCGCTGCCCATCAATGGAACCGGCAATAGCAGGTGCACTGTCAAATGCGCGCTGCCGCAGCTTATGTGATGCTTGATACTTTCCTTCCGCAGTCAATTGGTTAGCCTGTATCAACCACACAATCCATTCATCCGGCTCCCCAAAAACCATAGGTGAACGCTTGCCGGCAAATATTTCTGCACGCAATGCTTCACTATTTAGTGCTGGTCCATAAATATGGGACATCAGCAGGTTGTTCGCATCGAGCTCCGCAGCGACGTTCAACTGTGTCATTGCGCGTTGCCAATCTCCAAGCACGCATAAAAGCTGAAAAAGAAAAACTCGCAGCTTTGGATTACTTGGATCAGAGCGGACTTGTACCTCAAGTGCTTCGAGAGATTCACGTATTTTACCCACCTGCAGATATTCCTCTGCTTTCACTAAAGCTACCCTACCTTTCAAGCGTTTTTTAATTTCTTGTCAAATCAGAGCCGCAGAAAAAATACACTTTGGCTAAGCTGTAATCCCAATAAATACACTGGAACTACGTTGGTTTATTCTCTTCCAGGCTCCATCCCGACTGAGTAGCGGCTCCAGCCTTGCCGGTATGATCTACAGGAATGTACTCCCACATAATCCGACCAAACTTGAAGGAAACTTCCTCAAGTGGTCTAACTAATCCTTCATCTACCGCAGATAAAGTATTGTCTTTCCTGACAGCCGTCACAGCAGCAATAATCACATCTTCGATAGTATATCTCATATACGTGTGCTTAGTACCAGTTGCCGTGCAAAGCTCAAGAAGCACCCTGGGGATATGCTTGCCATCACAGCAGTACAAAGCTAATGTTGGTGTTGCCTTATCAATTACTTTGGTTATGTGGAAGTCACTGATATTAACTCGTGCTCCAGCGCGCCCCCCGGCTCGGCTTACCTGTGAACCACCGGGCTGTTCCAGGTCGTGACGATAATCCAGGATTTCAATCCATTCTTTGTGATTTTCATCGGTACTTTCGCCCGGAATTCCATCGATTTTAACGAAACCATCATACGCCATTTTGTAATCTCCTTTCCTTCTACGGATTTACTAAAGTATTACACATCTTTCAACACACAACAGTTGAAAGGAATGTGTGCTTTATACCACAGATTTGTTTATACGTCTTTCTCGTGTACTATTTTTTACCTGAAGGCAGTTTGGAAACTAACCGCAGCGAAACAGTCAAACCTTCGAGCTGATAGTGTGGACGCAGGAAAAACTTTGCAGAGTAATAGCCAGGATCCCCTTCCACGTCCTCGACTACCACTTCTGCCGCAGCCAATGGTCGTCTGGCTTTAGCATCCTCTGTAGCATTAGACGGGTCTGGCTCAACATACTTCATAATCCAGTTGTTCAGCCATCGCTCCATATCCGCTCGTTCTTTCAGAGAGCCAACTTTGTCCCTTACGATGCACTTGAGGTAATGGGCAAACCGGCAACATGCAAACAAATACGGCAGTCTCGCCGCCAGCTTTGCGTTTGCTGTCGCATCCGGGTCGTCATAGTCGGCGGGTTTGTGCAGCGACTCAGCGCCTATAAAGGCCGCATAATCTTCGTTTTTCCAGTGTGATAATGGCATTAAGCCATTCTTAGCCAATTCTGCCTCGCGTCTGTCGGTAATGGCTATTTCAGTCGGACACTTCATATCCACGCCGCCGTCATCGGTCGGGAAGGTATGACAGGGAAGCCCTTCGACTAATCCACCGCTTTCGACCCCTCGGATTTGTGAGCACCATCCATACTGTCTAAAGGCACGTGTTATATTTGCGCCCATTGCATAGGCTGCGTTTGTCCAAAGATATTTTTTGTGATCGCCACCGGTTGCATCTTCTTCAAAATCAAAATCTTCGACCGGATTTATTTTGGCGCCGTAGGGAAGCCTTCCGAGAAAACGCGGCATTGTTAAGCCGACATATCTGGAATCGTCAGAATCACGCAGGGAACGCCATGGGGCATAGTCCGCAGTTTGGAAGATTTTAGTCAGATCGCGAGGATTACTAAGCTCCTGCCAGGAATCCATATTCATCAATGTGGGTGAAGATGCACTAATAAATGGTGCGTGAGCCGCAGCGGCAATCTGAGACATTCCGCCAAGCATTTCTACGTCCGGAGGACTGTGATCAAAGTAATAGTCACCAATAAGACAGCCGTATGGCTCACCACCCGGCGAACCAAATTCTTCTTCATACATCTTTTTAAACAGCGGGCTTTGATCCCAGGCTGTACCTTTATACTTCTTGAGAGTTTTCGCCAAATCCTTCTTTGAGAGATTAACCACACGTATCTTTAGTGTCTCGTCTGTC
>Ga0315533_1000631_pt1 | contig 29065 bp, 24 predicted proteins | sample SalMarSW160130MG_FD_203081 | JGI IMG/M metagenome (GOLD analysis project Ga0315533, IMG submission 203081) | Salt marsh sediment microbial communities from the Plum Island Ecosystem LTER, Massachusetts, United States - Salt Marsh Sediment SW1601-30 ...
CCTACCGCAAAAACGTCTTGAAGGCTCAAAAGAAGCTAAGCCGCATCTTAAGCCAAGGAGATTCAGTTGGGAAGCTTCTTGAGTCAGCCCAGCAGACCCTCTCCTACTGGCGAGAACAGTACGATCGGTACCAACAGAAAAAACAGTTAAGAATCAAAAGGCGATTTCTTGAACGAGAACTAGCATGGGCTGAAGTGTTAAAAAGAGAAAAAGCAGTCGCCAAACTGAAGGAACAAAATCAAGAGAGACAAAACAAAATCACAAAAATCGAAAGCGAAACCGAAACAATCACTGATCAAATAGACCTGCTTCAGAATAAACTTGAACACTCGAAAACCGCATTGAGGAGCCTCTTCGAAGACCGACTTACACTGGAACGTGAAAGAGCTAAACTCGAATTAACTGCCTCAACCGCCGATCAAGCCCTGAAAGAGACAGAATCTTGGAACGAAAATCACCGCAGAGAAATGGAAAAGGTCTTAGACAACATCAAATCTCTTGAAACTGTCCTCCGCGAAAAAACAAACCCCATGGACCTCAGACCCCAACTTAATGAAATCAAGGCAAGCTACGATACTCTGGAAGACGCTTGGACCCAACGCTTCAACCTAAGAAACGCAAGCCTGAAAAAGTCTGCTGAAAACTCCAAGGAACAACTCACAAAATTAGGTCTCCAGATTTCAAACATTAAAGATAAGGCAGATTCTCTAGATTTAGAGATCGAAAGCACTACCGCAGACGTTCTGGATCACAAAATTAGTTTAGCATTGTTAAAGTATCAAAAGGAAAGCCTCACAAAAACTATGAAGCGCTTAGATAAGGAGCTTCAACAGGCCCTTGTTGATCTGCATGAATATGTGAATAGGGCTGAACAGGTGGGGCGAAGACTTGTGCCCATGGAAAACACAATGGACATTCTGGAGGAGCTTCGGGTAACTGACGGGCACCTAGCTGCGTTGGCAGACGTTTCCGAGGACATAGAACGTATGTACGAATCCTATTCTAAACTTTATTTGGAGCTCAAAGAGAAAGCCCGCTTGGTTGCAGAAAACCGCGAGAAGGCATTGGAGGAAGTAAAAGCGAGAATGGATGCTTGGAGAACCGTTATTCACAATCTTCTAGACCAAGTTAACATAAAATACCGGAAGATTCTCGCCGAAGCCTACGCGGTTGGCGAAGTCAAGCTGACAAACGAGCTGGACATTGAAGATGCTGGTCTGGAAATTTTTGTGGGCTTCAAGGGAGGAAATCCTGTTCCTCTTAACGCTTATACTCAAAGTGGGGGAGAAAGAAGCACCGCCACCATAACTTTCCTTCTTGCATTACAACAGCATGTTCATTCTCCCTTCAGAGCCGTTGACGAATATGACGTTCACATGGACCCAAAAAACAGGGAAATCATTGCAAACCTCATTGTTTCTTCAGTTACAGGTTTGGACACGCAATACTTGGCTATCACACCCAGTCAACTTACCTTCACCGGAAAGGACATTCATTTAATAACTGTTCAAAACGTGGAAGGAGCCTCGCTCATAAAAGAGGTAACATGATTGCCCACAAAAGAGAAAAAACTAAGCAGTGAACGCCTTCAACGCGTCATCGAACTGTGCAAATCCGTTGAAGAAAGAGGAGTGGATCCGTTTGCCGTGGACGTGGACGACATAATAGCAACACTTCAAAAATATTTTCCTGAGTGGGAATCGACGGAAGAACTGGCTCTGGACGCAGAAGCTGTCCAATACCTTGCGTCAGTAATACAAAATCAGGGAGACTGGGTGAAACACAGATCAACCTCCCTGTACACAGACCCGTTCCTGCTTGAAGAGAAGATTCAAAGATTAAACAAAGAAGAGCTTGCCACGCTTTTTACGAAAGTTTGGAATCCCATCATCGAGCTTGAGCAGATTTCCATTCACAGCCTAGCTGAAGCCCTAAGATATTGGAACGATCTTCTTCCGATAAGCGAGAGATGGCAAAAAAATGGTCCCATGCAGGTGGCGGCTGGAGCTACTACATGGGAAGAACTGGTTAGACTGAAAATCTTAGCTGAGAAAACTTTCTTGGAGGAACTGGAAGCTTTCTGGAAAGAACTGAAGCAAAAGGTGGGCGAAAACGAGAAGATTCTGTACTGGGATTTTGTTGGCGCCGACACCTACTCCGAAACTATAGACAGAGCTTACATGACGAGTTTCCTAGTAACTTACGGTTATGCAACATTGGAGTTGCATCCCCTAGAAGAGGAGATTTTCATCAAACCCTTCACAAAACCGAGGTCAGAGCTAGCTGACAAGCGGATGGTTTCTGTTCCAATATCCGTAAGCCATGAAGAATGGATGAAATGGAAAGAGGAGAAACAAACATGACGAGAAAAGCTTACTATTCCCGAAAGATCAAGAGGGCAACGCAACTGCTGTTTTACAAGCGCCACATGAAACCGGGCGTGAAGGGATGGGAACTAAAAAACAAGTTGGGGTCCGATTACCCTAAAATCCTCAAAGTGCTGGATAATCATCTGGAAAAGCTGGACCTGCAAGTGAAAACAGTTTTTGAGGGCGAAGAGCCTGCTGAGAAGCCGACCCTTGAAGAACTGAACAAGGCTCGATTTTTCATCACTCTTAGAGGCGGTTTGCCGTCGAAAGATGCTAAGATGATGGGCTGGCGAATCGATGACATTGCTGGTTTGGCTACGGCTATTTCCTACATAATCTCCAAGAAGGGGAAGGCTCCCCGCGAAGAAGTGAATGACCTGCTTCGCACTAAGCTTCCGGGATGGAGAGTTGACATGAACCTGAACCGTTACATCAGGTTTGGATACTTGGCTGAGGACGAGCATAATCAGCTTTACTTGGATTGGAGAACCCGAGCAGAAGTCGACCAGAAGGCGCTTGTTGATCTTCTTTTAGGAACCGAAAGCTAAACTCTAATCAGACTGTTGTAATGCCCAGTTTCTGTTATGCTGCGAATAGGATGAGTGTGTAGTTTACCGAATCGTTTTTAGTTGTGTGTGGAAATGTGAAACGCATATAAACATGACATATGTCATATTTATTGTGGTTAACAGTGCCCAGTAAAACGATTGTGCCCAGTAAAAAGATTATTGGCGCTACATTGCTGGCTCTGATTGCACTTGCAACGATATCTGTTGGCATTATGGTCTGGTGGATTAAAATAGTAGATAGGCCAGACTACGTTTACGTAGAAATCAGGGAATACGAAGGAGAAGACCTCTCGTCGATTAGTGCTTTCAGAGAAAACTCGATTAAAGGACCACAGTACATAGATGCAGAAGATTACAAACTCAACGTCACAGGTCTCGTAAACAACAAAATAGAATACACCTACGATGAGGTCATCAGCAATTTTTCGATTCAGGAAAAGGTTGTCACGCTGCATTGTGTAGAAGGCTGGAGCGTAACCATACTCTGGGAAGGGGTCTTGGTTAAGGACCTGATTGAAGCGGCAGGAGTTGACCCAAGCGCAACCACGGTGATATTCTATGCTTATGATGGTTACACAACGTCAATGCCGCTGGACTACATAATTGACAACCACATAATCATGGCTTACAAAATGAACAACGTAACCCTTCCACCGGAAAGAGGCTATCCTTTCCAGCTTGTAGCAGAGAGCAAATGGGGATACAAGTGGATAAAATGGATAACCACAATTGAGCTATCGGACAACGAAGACTACAGAGGATTCTGGGAGAGCCGAGGTTACCCCAACGACGCAGACATACGATGAACTCACGCAGTAATTTGTTCATAGTATATTTTACCGTTATCGCGCTGTGCTGGTATAAATTGGGTCACATGCTCTCCACTGAATGTGCTAGCCGACAGTTTTGTTTTTGCGTATGGGTTATGATAAACTATTTTCTCCCTAATGTACCCTGATTTTTGTAATCTTTTTTTACAATATATCACAGCAGTCAATCGTTTGTTTTTATTTTCGCCAAAGATTCTGTTTTTCCATCTAAGCATTTTTGGTTTATTAGACAAGTTTACCGCTAGATCACCCAATAATGCATTCTGGATATCATATTGACCCGTCCCAAGTCCATGTGGTTGAATGACAAGCACCCCTGGATGATCGGGATGTAGTTGACTAACACCAGAAGAAATCTTTCTTCTGAGATCGTTCCAATTTCCTTTTACTCCTCCCCCAAACACGGCTCCAGAAACATAGCCTTTTTCACCGTTAGAGAGGCGTTTTATTATATCAATCTCAATAATTGGTTCCCCACTTTCAGGATAGACAAACGAAAAAGGCAGAGTTAAAGAAGTACGTTCAAACTGTTTTAGTTTCTCTTGAATATATTTAACAACTTTTACAGTTTGTTTGCGTTGGAAAATTTCTTTTATGTCAATACCAATTACGAATGGTTGATTCAATCTACTAAACCGTTCGGATATTTCATTAATTATAGCATTATCCTTTAAAGAACGCTCCCAAAAGATACATTTCACTTCAAAATATATTTTCACAGAATCTTTGCTTGCCAAAAAATCTCCCTTTTCACCATTAGGTAATCTAGGTTCAAGTTCTATCTGAAAGCCTCGCTTTTTGTATTCCGCTGCAAACTCAAGTTCTGCAATTGCACTTTCAAAAGGGATTGTATTCCACTGTCTAAGTTTTGGTTTAAATTTTTGAATGCTGCCCTCATGTTGTAACAAATCAAGATTTTCTTCGATGTTTTGAAAAAAACGGATGGCAGTATGTTTATCAAACGGGTTATCGATTACAAGCCAAACCAAGAGATCATTGCCCAGATCAGACTTATGTCGAACCAATATGGAAAGAAAGGCATAATCATAGATTCTTTTGAGAATTGAAAACTTTTCTATTCTTTGTTTTGCTATCACTAGCAATTCTTCTTCATTTGCTCTTGCTATTTCATAGATATCTTGCATCGTACCCAAAACATATCAATATATTCGAGAACATAAACATATCAGCATTTTCATAGATGCAGTGTACGTCTTTTTGTTGGCGATCAATTTTTGAAAGTTTCAGGTCACTTATTTTTCTTTATTTCGATCAATGTTACAACAATTTTTGTTTACACGATGAGCCAATTTGGATAAAGCATTTATGGAAAGTAATGAAGATAATAGCTGAAATTCCTGATGCAGGGCATCTTTGAAATGAGTGAACACGTAAGATTCAACACTATGCTTCATATGTTCATTAGTGACAGCCATAACCGACCAGAAGGACGGTGAAACCACCCTTGAAACAAACGGGCATAAGACATAAACTATTTTTCCTTCTTTTGACAGCACTTCTCTTCACCGCTTTCTTTTCATCAGTCTCTTCTGAAGTTTTGGCTCAGGAAACAGTTGAAGAGGAACCAGAATATTTTATGGGAATGCTGATTCTAGAAAGCACGCAACAGGCAATCTTGGGCAGCATAAAAAAAATGAAAGAGCTTCAGCTCGGCAACTTGGTTATCCTTCACCCCATGGATCAAGCATGGAATCTAACGTTGATAGAGGATGCAATCAAGGAGGCAGACAATCTGGGACTCTACACCATGTTTGAGCCTTTCAACTTTTCAGACCATCACGTAAGAATATCTCCTGAAAAGTTTGCAACATGGAAAGCAAATTATCCCCATCTCTTAGGCATCATGGTTTCAGAAATCACGGGAAAACAGTCTGACTTGAATCTGTGGCTAGACAACTCAACCGGAACCATCAACACTCGGCTTCAAGCAGAACAAGCACTAATCGAAACCATAACCTCCCGAATGCAACTGGCAGAATTCAAGGATAATGGCGCCAGAATATTCCTTCAGGAAAACGTTATCGGCTATGCTTCAGCGAACACGTCTTACTGCGACGTTTTCGTCAGCAAGGTTTTCAATGCGCCAAACACAGAATTGATGATTGGCTTAGCCCGAGGAATGGCAAACACCTATGACATACCTGCTTGGGGGCTGTTTGTGGACACTTGGAGGGAATGGAAACTGCCTCCGGCGGATTTCTCTGCCAGCGACGTCGAGAGGGCTCTTTATGAGGGATGGTTTTATGGCGCAAAATACTTTTTCTTTGAGCAGGGTTGTTTCTTCGGAACTCTTGATCGCGATTGGCCCAACAAACACATCATTCTGGGACTGGATGGTAAGCTAACCGAGTATGGAAAAGTAATTCAAAGGTTCTATGCCTTCTTGCAAAACGGGAAAAGTATAGGGTATGAACAGCCAGATTACAGTCCATCTATTGCGGTGATGATTGGGCAGAGCGGATGGAGCAGCCGGGGACCAGACTGGGGATTTTGGGAACAGACAGACAGGCAGGGCGACTTCGATTATAGCCTCTTTAATCTCTTCTTCCCCGGAATCGGCGACAATTGGCAGATTGGCGGTGCCCTAACAGGAAAAGAATTCACAGGGTTACCCTTTGGAATGGTGGACCTTATCTCCATCTACGCTCCACCGTCTGTACTAAAACAGTACAAGCTCATTATCGGCTTGGGCTGGAGCCTGATGAACGACACCATAGCCGGCAACATTGAAGATTACGTTCAGGATGGCGGAGTTTTCTTCTCGTTCCTAACGTTTACCCACGGCAACGAAACTGTGGATAACCTTGAAGACGCTTATGCGTGGACTAAAAGTTTTGCTTCGCTGTTCGGTGTTCACGTGAGCCCTCCTGAGGCAAGCCAACTGGAAATAAAGGCTGACATGTTTTTACACAACATCACCTTCACGCAAGACACTTTCTGGTATCCATGGAATGGAAAGACCTACAGCTACTTTGACTCATATGAAAAGGGTTCTTGGTTCTGGAAATTCAAATATGAATTATCCCATAGCGAAAACACAAGCGTAATAGCTTGGGTTAACGGGATTCAAACCGAACATAACGCCTTCATTATCGAAAACAAAAAGGGTTTAGGCTACACTTACATTGTCAACACGCGTAACCCCAATTCTCTGCCGAATGGCACTTTAACCGATGTCCTAACAGAATTCATACACTTCCTCTGCACATATTACATGAGACCTATGGCATACGTGCCCTATCCCAAAAACGAGTACTGGCTGACTCAAGGACAGGCTGACAGAGCCGTCTACCTCATGCATGACAACTCCACAACCACTCGAAACCTCACATATTACATCAGGGCATTGGATACAAGTTTAAGCATTCATGAAGATTACATAATCTTTGATTACATCAGCAACGAATTCTACGGCATCACTGAAACAATTACGGTTCCGCTAGACGTAACATTGCAACCAAACGAAGCTAAACTCTTCCTGTTACTCGAAAATGATGGTGAGCCTCATGTGTTATCCTCGGACACCATCTTAACTGCGACTCCAATCTTTGACCAGCGCTTGACAGTTTCCCTCAAAGCTATTGAAGAAGCAACAAACACAACCACGATTTATTGCGCAGATTTTGAACGTCCACGATACATCCTTGGAACACCCTTCAACCTAACACAAGATTATGCCCAAGAAAACAAGATTTTGACAGTGGTTTCTAACTCGAACTTCACCGTCAGTTGGGAGAACACAACTGAAGTCTCCGTGACATCATCAACCGTTCCATTAACGGAAGTCTCATGGAACTCAACTCGCGGGATTCTAAACGTTTCCGCAAACGGCACCGCTGGACAAAAAGCGTCAATACATGTGCAGACTGGAGGAGCAAAACCTTACTACCTCACGGTCGATGGTGTGGAGGTCTCAACATGGAGTTATGACTCCTCAACGGGTATTCTGTCCGCCAGCTTTTCGTTTACAACCGAAACCGCTGAAGTTATCTTCGGATTCAAGCAGATTGAGATAGATCGCTTGTTTGTTAGTGATGAGCGGGCTGATGTCGGTAGTGTCCAGACCGTTGGCTTTCACGTGACGTGGATGTGCAATGGTTCTGATGTGACGGGAGCAACCGTTGAAGTCAATGGCACCGAATATGTGACAAACCAAACAGGGTGGGTCAGTTTCGACGCCAGCTATGACACTGTTGGCAGAGTTGTTTGGAGCATTACGGGCGTAGAATACAATGATATAACTGATTACGCGAAATCCGTTAGTGACCCGTTCATCATCTGGGACAGGGTTAATGTTACGGATTCCATCGTAATCGAGGATGTTGTTCAGGCGGGTTCGTTGAAGACTGTGTGGCTCACGGCTGAGTACGAGTATGATTCTGTAATCTTTGACAATACAAGGGGAACTATTTTCCTTAATGGCGAGCCTATGACGTGGTCTAGCCGAAACTCAAGGTGGGAGTATAATGCAACATCAAGCATCCTTGGTCCACAAGTGTATGAAGCTACAGCGGTTGACGATGAAAGTTTTGGGCTCACAACTATTCACAATCAAGATATGAACATAGAAATGACTTGGGACAAAATTGAGATAACTAAGATGGAATTTGAGACGAATGCATTGGGAGTGACGAGCATACGAGTTCATGTCGCCTATAATTACACCAAGAATCCAGTGGTCAACGCAAATGTTTCAGTGAATGGAAAAGCATGCACCGAAATCGAATCTGGAGTATACGGGTGCGAAATAAACGATTGGAGTCCGCTTCAGAGTTTCCTTGTTGAAGTGGATTATCCAGACTTTGAGCAAGCCACAAAAACCATGTCGAACATTCACGTCTCAAACACCATATTGTACGTAGTAATCGGATTGGCAATTTTGTTAACAGCAGCATTTTTTGTGCTGAGGAAAAAGCGGAGCAGACAAAAACGTGAAACTGCATCTTCAGGTACGCCATCAAACATAAGGCTTTTATCTATTAACCTAAGGAAAAGTGGATGGGTAGAGTGAAGAATGTGGATTGGAAAATCCTTTTATTAACCGCATTGGCTGCGTTTATAGGAAGCATTGGGCAGCTGGAATTTAAACGAGGAGCAGACAACCTCCAGTTCGATATCAAGCTGCTGCTCACAAATTACCATCTAATCATTGCAGTCACAGTATATGCCCTGTCTACTGTCCTGTACGTTTACGCCTTAAGCAAGCAGAATCTATCTATACTCTATCCCATAATTGCTACATCCTACATCTGGACACTTATATTCGCCAAAATATTCCTCAAGGAGCAGGTGGGATTAACTAGCTGGACAGGTGTCTTCTTCATTCTGTTGGGAGTCACGCTTATTGCAACACAAGCAGGTAGATAATCGTTGATTGTGGTAACGGTCCCAGCCTGTAACGAATCCAAAAACCTAAGAAAATGTGTAGAAATGCTTCTGAAAGAGACTTCTCGATTAGGAGAGGACTTCCGCATTATAATAGCTGAGGATGGAAGTACGGATGGAACCGATATTATCGCTCAAGAACTGGAACATATGTACACACAGGTTACCCACCTTCATTCACCCCAAAAATTGGGAAAAGGGTTAGCATTGAAGCGGGCATTTAACAAAGTAGAGGGTGACATCTACGCTTTTATTGACTGTGACCTTGCAACAAACATGAAATTTTTTCCTCAGTTAATCAATTCGATACGAAAAGGAAATGATTTGGCATTAGGATCAAGATACATGGACGGCGCTGAAGCTGATCGATCGGTTTTACGGGACCTTTCATCAAGAGTTTACAACAAGCTCATCAGAATGTTGTTTAAAGATAACGTGTTCGACCATCAAATCGGCTTTAAGGCGTTCTCCAATCGACTAATCAAAGACATTCTAAACGAATGCAATAGCACCGGGTGGTTTTGGGACACAGAAATCCTCATCCGAAGCATATATAATAATTACAAAATTGTTGAATTTCCAGTAGAGTGGAAAGAAAAGAAAAATAACAGGGGCTCTCTAAAAATGGTTACCGATGTTGCTATACAAAACATTATTGGAATTATTGAATTGAAGAGGCTTTTCCCAAAGTGAGCAGGGATTCAGCATTTGTTAATTGATTCAATCAATTTTAAATCAAGAGGGAACGGAAAGCTGTTCATTGCATCTTTTTTATGTAGTGATTACAAAAATTTAATATTGCCTTAGATTTAGACAGAATAATCCATATGGACGGGTTAATGCTTGGCTCATGCTCTATCGAGGATTGCGTCACGATTCAATAGATGGCGTTTAGTATTTCTTGCTTTTCTTATAGTGTATGCGGCTCTCTTGTTACTGTATTTAAATTATGCCCCAATTCGGTGGGATGAGACACCGCACTTGTATGGTGGACTGTTATTAAGCCGTGGACAGTTTGAAGAGTACTTACAAGAAAGCTCTTTTTATCCACCATTATTCGATGCTACGACGGCTCTGTACTTTAAGATAATAGGGTTAAGCGTGTTCTCAGCCAGATTAGTAGCAGTTACATTTGGTCTCCTTTCTATCTGGATTGTTTTTGAGTATGCCTATAAACTCTATGGACCTAGAAACGCTTTAATTTCAAGTGTTTTGTTGGCTTCAATGCCGGGCTTCGTCACATTGTGTAGAATGGCGTTAATCGAAACTATGTTAATTTTCTTTTTCTCCATTTCTCTGCTTCTATTTTTCTCATGGATGCGTACAAATAACGACAAGATGTTAATTTTGAGCGGAATAACCCTCGGCTTAGGATTTCTTGTTAAATATCAGATGGTGATCGGCGGCATAATCATATTGATCAGCATAGTTTTTTTGGGCAGACAACGTCGTGCGACCAAGCTTAGCAAATTTTTGCTTATTCTAATAGTTGCAGGAGCTGTTATTGCACCATGGGTTTTTCTTACATATCAGCAATATGCTTCAAAAATGCTCGGAAAATGGTTCTATGTAGTTGGTATGGGCAATGAGGAAAGACTTGCATATAGTACACGATTTCCTACTCCCATTTTTTACCTCATTGAAATGACTCAGCCCTATCCGCATATACACCCGATTTATTTTCCTGTTTACCTCCTCGCTTTACTTGGGTTAGGGCTCTGGTTATGGAGAAGACATGAAGGCGACAAATTTTCTTTAATAACATTCTCTGCAGTCTATCTTGTTTTTACGGTGATTACCAGCAAGGATTGGCGTTACATAACCTTAGTTTTTCCAATCTTAGCTGTTTCCGCTTCAGAGTTCATTTTGTTCCTCTGGGATAAGGCGAAGGATAGGCTGAGAGCGCCTCATATCAGCTTTCGCGAAAAGAACGTTACCAAAGTTGCTGCCGCTGTTTTGGTATTGTTGGTCAGCGTTTCGGTCATTTACAGTTCATGGGAAGCCTACTTGTGGGTAGATTTTGATCAAGTTAATATTCCGATTGGAGAAGCAAGTCAATATGTGGTTGAGCGTGTAACATTAAATGAAAAAATAGTGGTTCTCTGCGGGGGAAATTACTTTAGTGCAGACATGGTGGAGTTTTATTTATTGACATATGATCCAAATCAGGAACAGCCAATGCAGTATCCTGAATTGGCAGTTGATGCTTACAAGCCCTCCTTTAATTTCACTTGGTTGATTGAGAGTTCCGAAACGCTAAATGTAAAATATTTGTTATTGTTTGAGCACGGTAACATAACGTTCTATGAGTCAGAATTAAGATCTCACGATGTGCTAGAAACTATGCTTGACACTAACAGATTTGTTGTCGAAAAGGAATTTGGAAGTTTTCCTCGCCGGATATCTATCCTGCGATTTTTGTCAAACTCTTGAGTGAACATAAGATGATACGAAGACGTGATCACAAGCTTGCCATAGCCATACCCGTTTCCATAGTCTCTGACATTCCTCATCTGCGAGAGAAAACCCTGAAAATCGGTTTGATTGGTAGAGCAGCAGCCATCTTCCGCATCAACGAAATTATCGTGTTTTCCGACAATCTGGGCGCCAACCAGAAACGGGACAGGAATCTAATCGTCACCCTTCTATCCTATGTGGAGACACCCCAATACCTCAGAAAACGGCTCTTCAAAATCAAACCTGAACTACGATACGCAGGTATTCTTCCACCCCTACGCACACCCCATCATCCCCTAGAAAAAAGAGCGAGAAAACTGAAGATTGGAGAATACAGGGAAGGAGCCATAGTGTCCGTTACCGAATCCGGGTCACTTGTGGACATAGGCGTCGAACGACCAGTGCTAATCCCTGACAAGAAACTGCCCGTAAACAAAAGAGTCACAATTAAAATAACAAAAAACGGAAAGCACCCCAGAGTTACCTTGGCGAACCGGCAGGAGATTGAAGCTTACTGGGGGTACACTGTGAAATCTTCAAAAGTTTCTTTCGGACAGCTAACTAAATCGCATGCCTACGATTTGGTGGTTGCCACATCCAAGATAGGAACTCCCTTACCCCAAGTCACTGATAAATTGGCGGAACGATGGAAAAAATCCCGTAGGATTCTGGTGGCTTTTGGTGCGCCAACTCGGGGACTTCAGGAGATTGTGGAGCAAGAAAACCTTAGTTTAGACAAGGTTGCCGACTTCACGGTTAACACTATTCCAGATCAGGGAACTGAAACGGTTAGAACAGAAGAGGCGCTATATGCCTCTCTAGCCCTACTGAACACTATTGGTAACTGAAAAGGGTAGTTTCGTTTTTAGGAAAAAAGGGAAAATAAAATCGCTCGTCTGCTATAGTTATGTTGTGCTTGTAGTGGGGGGGCGACTTTCTAATTCAAGTGAAACGATAGTTGTTTCGTTGTTTCTTACTATTGTTAAATCGATTGTTTGTTCCGGTAAAGTGTACTCTTCCAAGTAAGCCGAGAGGTCATCTATACTGGTTATTCGTGTTCCGTTAATAGCGATGATTATATCCCCGCCAATAACCACAAGCTCTTCCTCGATTCTAACCTGCTCTGTTCCGCCTTGTAAGCCTGCTTTGTCTGATGGTCCTCCGCTTGTAACCTGAGCAATCAGCCAGCCATAAGTGACGTCAGTGCCTACTTCTTCAGCGATTTCGTAAGTCATGTCTACTCCTGAGGCGCCCAGCCAAGGGTGATCATCATAAGAACCCGTGTTAATCAAGTCCTCGATTTCCCTCAAGATCGTGTTAGATGGTATCGCGAAACCCACTCCCTGCGAATCTTTCACGATAGCCGTGGCTATGCCTACAACTTGACCTTGATAGTTCAGAACTGGACCCCCTGAGTTACCTGGATTAAGGGGAGCAGTAGTTTGGATTACGTTTGCTATAACGTATCCACCTGTTGTTTCTGCAGTTAGTGTTCTGCCCAACGCGCTGACAAACCCTGTACTCATTGACCCAGCTAATCCGTAAGGAGTGCCGACGACCATAACTGGGTCACCAACGTGCAAGCTTGATGAACTGGCAATTTCGAGAGGCACATATTCTTCTTCCGGAGCGTCTACAGAAAGCACTGCCAATTCCGCGTATGGATCTGAGCCGAGAACCGTTGCTGAATAAGCGTTGCCATTTGAGAAAGTCACTGTGATATTGATTGCGCTGTCGACCACATGATAGTTTGTAACAACCACAACCTGTCCCGTGAAGTTATAGACGAAACCAGACCCTTGAACCTGCGAGTAGTATGCTCGCCCAAAAAAGTCGTAATGCGATAGCATCATACCACGGATTACGACAACTGAATCTGCAACTTGCGCGTATAACTGTGAAACTGAAACGTTATCTCCTGAAATAACTGTGACATTTTGGTAGTTCAGATTTTGTGTTGATTGGATTTGCGAGAGTTGTTCTTGGAATGTTGTAACCTGATTTTGCAGGGCATCAATGTCTTCTGAAGTAGTGGAATAACAACTTAAATAGCCAAACAATCCTCCCGCAAATAGGCTGGCTATGACAATAATTACTACAAGAAGCGTTGAGATGCGTGGATTTTTTGGTTTTTCAGAAAGCTCCAATTATAATCCTCCTTGTCTACTTAGTACAGTAAGTTCATCGGATGAAGAAAAAGGGTTGAAGACTATTTTGATTATGCCGCGTCTTTCCAGTCTTTTCATAGCTTCAAGGAACTCGCTCTTTTGTTTTCCGCTGAGCTCGAAATGCTGCATCATATCCTTCACCGGAGTTTGAGCGGATCCGCACCTTTGATGCCGACGCTGCAGGTAATTCACGACAAGCCGCTCTACTGTTCCGCATTTCCATGTGGTATTTCGAAGTAGAACAACGAACGCTTTAAGCCGTCTTTGAGACCTAATTCCAGATATCTGAACCAGAACTTCCACCTCTATAATCGTTTGCCGCAACCAGCACAGAATGTGTCGTCTGGGTTGATTTCTTTTCCACACTTAGGGCATGTTAGTTTCATGAGGTGCGATCCTTTCCTCTCTTTTTTCAACAATTTTCCGTCGTTGAGGAAGAGCATTCTATGTGCACGACTGCCAACTTTGTTGTCATGTGTTACAACAATAATTGTTGTTCCTTGTTCAGCGTTCAATTTGCCAAGTAACCTCATGATTTCATACTTTGTTTTTGCGTCCAAGTTGCCTGTGGGTTCGTCTGCCAAAACTATTGCGGGATTATTTGCCAAGGCTCTTGCAATGGCAACCCGTTGTTGCTCTCCTGCACTTAGTTTATGTGGTCTATGTTCTATTCTTTTGGATAGGCCGACCATTTCCAAAAGTTCACGAGCCCTCTTCTGTCTCTCAGCCTTCGACTTCTTTGTGCCTTCCATGGGAAGCTCCACATTTTCGATAGCGTTTAACCAGGGCATCAAATTGAAAGTCTGGAACATAAATCCGATCTTGTTCTTTCTTATTTTATGGAGATCCTTCTCAGGAACCTTTGTTACATTTTTTCCATCCAAAAAGACTTCCCCATGGGTTGGCTTATCTAGGCAGCCTAGGATGTTGAGCAGAGTGGTTTTGCCTGACCCAGAAGGACCCATAATTGAAAGGAAGTCGCCTTTCTGGATCTCAATGGTCACATCCGAGAGAGCTTGAACTTGACGTCCGCCTAATTTGTAGAGTTTGTCAAGGTTTTCAGTTTTCAATGCTAAATCATTCACGTCTTAACGCCTCCATTGGACTAGTTTTTGATGCTTGCCACGCAGGGTAAAGAGAACCTATTATTCCAAGCAATACTGCGCCAGCGAATACGATTAACAAAAGTTCAACAGTTGGAGTAGCTATACTGGCTTCCACGGTTAATCCTGGGATACCAATTTGTCTTCCCGTAAATGCCTGTTCCGGTCCGGAGTTGCTGGCGGATAATCCTGTAAGCAGTAGCTGCGTTATTATTGGTGCACCGACCATCCCTATTATAACACCAACTAGTCCGGCTACTATGCTCAAAAACATTCCTTCAAGCATGAACTGGCTCATTATGTTACCATTGCTAAAACCTATCGCTTTTAGCACACCGATTTCCTGAGTTCTCTCCCGCACGGTATACAGCATCGTGAAAAGTACAATTAGACTTGTGGCAACAACAGCTATACCAATCTCCATGTAAGCAACTGCTTGGGTTTCAACGAGGTCTGCTTCAGCATCTTCTAGAATGTCAACTTGTCTTTCTGCCATAGTGGTAATCGCTTCTAGGCGCGATTCGGCAGTGTTAACATAGAATTCTGCATACATGGCAGTTATATCATTAGATACTTCATCTATAATATCCTCATTTTCTGCGTAAACATCAAGTCTGCTTATTTCCCCTTCAAGTTCAGTTATTTCTTGAGCTTCAGAAAGACTCATGTACAGATTAGTCATTTCTTGAGTAACTGTTGTGGAATAAACACCAACCACCGTGAAGTCGCTTCCTAGAATGTTTATTTGATCGTTAACTCCCACACCAAAATACTCGGTGTTATTCACACTTAGAAGAACAACGCCGCTATCTCCTTCAACTAATGTTCTTCCCTCAATAATTTCGCTAGGTAATACAGGATAATTTGACAGAATAGAATCGTCAAGTGGCACGCCAACAATTGTGTATTCTGGTCTAAGAAATTCAAACTCGCCAAATTGGGTTGATCGAGTTTCAAGGGTCCCCTCAGACTTTTCTAATACGGGAATAACAGCAGCGACTCCTTCTATGGTAGTTATGTTAGAAACTGCTGTTTCATTGAAGAAACTCTCCCTGCTCATGAATCCTCCAGTAAATCCGCCTCCACCAAATCCGCCTTCAGGTGGTCCTCCACCACCGAAACCAGCAGCGGCGAATCCAGGTGATAGACTTACTTCCAATAATGTTGCTGCTGTTGTGATTTCAGTTTCCATATCCTCTAAGTAGGAATCGTAGTTTGCGCTTAATTGTTCAGCAGCTTCTTGGTTAGCCATTATACCTGTTGGTATAGAAATCAGGATTGCTACGGATAAACTTAAAGCAATAATCACTAGTAATGCTCTAATTTTTCTTCTTGAAACATTCCTTAATGCTCTCGTGAAGACACCCAACGTTTTTCACCGTTTGAATATGCTCTTGATTTGAGTCAACATCCGTTTACTATTAAAGAGTTTTTCAGAATTAGACCCAAATTTAGTTGACATCAAAACTATATGGCACATTAGCTTCAAATATAGAAAATTTTTGGAATGGCTCGAAAATGGTTTTTGTTTTTCAATTTGGAAATAAATTTAAATACGCAGAAAAACGAACAGGGTTACAATCCATTATTGCACGAGTTTGAAAAGGTTGTGTGCTAATTGAATTGTCCCTACTGTGGTAATGAAATAATTTATGAAGACGCTACTTTTTGCCCTAAATGCGGAAAATCCCTTGTATCGGAGGACGAACTACAACAAAACTCCATTCAGATGCAACAAAAACGCACAGATTTAGTGCTTGTGGCTGCTATGTTAACAATAATTTCAGCCGTTTTTATTGCAAGCATAGGATACATCGGGGTATACCAATATAAAGCATTACTTGATTACTACGGTTCCTCTATGGCTTCGGAGTTTCTTGGATTCTTGATTTTCGGGGTTGTTGACATTCTTTGTGCTGTGTTTGCCGTAGTTGGGGCAACGTTCATGTTAAAAAGGAAGCGTCTCAAAATTTCAATTTTAGGGGTTGTTTTGCTATTGGTTTCGGTGTTTGTCAATTACATAACAGTTATACAATATCAATACAGCTTCTCGGATATCCTGCTGTTTTCTGAAGTATCAGTATTCATATTTTCGATCCTGATCGGAACTTTAATTTTTGCATCAAAGGCTGAATTCGCATAGCTTCGAGCTGAGCTTTAATTTCAGCTCGTTTTCCTTAATCATTTCATTTAATGTTGCAAGTTGCTCATCCTTTTTTCAGAATTAGACCAAAATTTGTCTGCTGGTGAACTTTCGTAGAGCATCTGTTTGAAACTAGTTTGGTATTCCCGGACACCACCAAACATTGATTAATTTGAATTTGGAAATAAATTTAAATACACAAAACAGAGAATGTTGTAACAATTCCGTGACTACAAAAGAAGCTGAAAAGGTTGAATGTTTATTGAAGTGTCCACACTGTGGTGAAGAGATTCCTTATGAGAATGTCAGTTTTTGTCCGAAATGTGGCAAATCCCTTGAAGTGCAACAAAATCTCACAGATTTGGTGCTTGCGGCAGCCATGTTGACAATAATTTCAGCCGCCTTCTCCGCTGGCTTGGGATATCTTGCATTTGACCGATACCTGTCTTACGTTTTTGACTATAGTTTCTCTATAGTACTCGGTTTTTTGATTGTCGCGGTTATTAGTACTATAGTTTCTGTGTTTGGCATAGCTGGAGGCATATTCATGCTGAAAAGGAAGCACATTAACTTTTCAATGTTAGGGACTATTCTTCTATTGGTTTCGGCAGTTGGCAATTACATAACTCTTCAATATTATCGTCTTCAATATTCTCAACAATACGGCTTTATGGAAATCGCATTGTTTTCTGCAATATTGATACTCATATTCTCGATCTTGAGCGGAATTTTTGTTACTGCATCAAAGGCTGAATTCGCATAGGCTAATAACCAGTTAGCTTCTTCAGCCATCATCTATTTTTTGGAAACATATTCTCAAGTTTTCCATCAATGCTGGATTTTAATAGTTCCTAATGAAAACAGTAGAAGCCTAAAAAAGAGGGAAGAGGGGATATTTCGGGTTACTTCGAAATTTGTAGTTTAACTCATGGTTTGAATAGGCCAAAACCTCTGGCGCCTCTTCCACGGAATCCCATGCCAAACCCGCGTGCACCATTAAACTCTGGAACTTCGACACTCCACTCTTCCAGCTTAGCATTAGCTGCATCTTGGAACTCCTGCCTCATTGTTTGCAATTCTTCTTTCTGCTCATCTGTGAGACTTTCTAGTAAACCCATTGGACCCTGCCACACCGGAATTTCTATGCCCCACGCTTCAAGCTGAGCTTTAACTTCAACTCGGTTTTCCTCAATCATTGTCTTTAATAGTTCACGCTGTCCGTCGTTCAGTTCGGAAATTTCTATGCCCCAAGCATCTAATTGATCCTTAACTTCGGCACGGTTTTCCTCGATCATTTCCTTTAATGTTGCAAGCTGCTCATCGGTTAAAGTGTCTAGCCAACGGTTACGGAACCCACAAAAGAAGAGAGGTGTAGTTTCTTCTTCTTCAATGGTCACATCTTCAGACGCGGAGACAGAGAAGACTAAAACGCCAAAAACTGTAGCTGCAACTATTATTGAAAGTAATGCAAAAGCTTTGTTTTTTCTCATCAAGGCCATTCACCTCCGCTTTGGTTATTACTCTCTATCTCGATAGCTGATAATTAAACGGTTTTTCAGAATTAGACCCCAATTCAACCCAAATCTGACCGTAAAAAATGAACATTAACAAGCCACGGTAAAGCCGTAACACACCATAACATAGGGACATTTATTATAACCATCAAAACATCTTCAATTAAATCCCGTTGTTTCCTTGGAGCGGTATGGATGTCTGTTCATGTTCGCCCGTTGAAATATTTGCTCGGTTGGCTTATTGCAGGAACCAGAGGCGGTGTAACTCGTGCTAAGATACTTGAAACCCTGCGAGAAAACCCGCAAAACGCAAATCAACTGGCGAACTCTCTTGAAATGGATTACAGAACGATAAGGCACCATCTTAAAATCCTGCAGAAGAACAGAATAATCACTTCCGCTGGAAACGGGTATGGTACCACATATTTCTTGTCTCCAGAAATGGAGGAAAATTACGGTATATTTGAGGAGATTATGAACAAATTGTGGAAAAAACAAAAAAGGAAGGAAAAGAAGTGAACCTACAATGAACAAATACGTAAAAATCTGGATAATCCTCGCGATTTTGGTAGTGGTGGGTATATCCGCAGATTTTTTAGCCACCCAAAATGCCCCCTCTCCTCCAACATCCATATTCGAACCCCGACCCGTTCCCTTTGATAAATTCAACTTCGACAGATACTATTCATTCATGGGGGACATAGAGCTATTCTACAAAGTCAAAACAGTACTTTCCTCAATCAACGCCACACTCTTAGTTTTTCTATTGGTTACCTACATTGACATGTACAAAAAACTAAAGTCAGAATTCACAATCGGACTGATAATTTTTTCACTGATTTTACTTCTCTATGCCCTTTCATCTAATCCCTTACTGCAGTGGCTGTTTGGCTATCGAGCATTCGGTCTTGGACCCTTTGCAATGTTGCCAGACCTGTTCACAACTTTAGCCCTAGCTGTGCTACTGTATCTAACAATGAAGTAAGCCGAAAAAGCTTACACGCCAAAGAACAAACACGTCTAAACGGGATGCTGCCAAATAGTTTTCATATTAGGAGACTAATAATACTTCATTGTTGAAAACAGTACTTTTTCCGGAAAACTACACAGCGAACAAGAAACTGCTGAAAAGAAAGTGCCCCAGAAACTTGTTAAATAGAAAAGGATTCTCCCGTTTGCCTCATCAACAGGAACCTCTGCAGAGCCAGTAATGTTGGAGCATGAGTTATCTTGCCAGTCGTAAGCATTTCCTTTACCTCGTTGACGGACATGAGTTTTACGTTGATTTGCTCTGTCTCCTCTAGCCTCTGCGCTCCCTTCTTCAGGTCTTTGGCGAGAAAAAGATGAGCCTGTTGAGTGCTTCTCGACAAAGGGTGAAAACAGCCCATGCATACAAGTTGCCCAGCTCTGTAACCTGTTTCTTCCTCAAGTTCACGGAATGCACTTTCTTTAGGGGTCTCCCCGTCTTCAATGTGTCCGCTGGGAATCTCAAGGCTCAAACAGTTTCTGGGATACCGGAGAATCTCGATCATCACAATCTTGTTGTCTGCGAATGGGAGAACAGACACGAAATCTCTCAGCTCAACTTTTGTAAACGTTATCTCCTGCCCGCTGGGCAAAATCACCCTATCGTCGAACATGGATACAAACTTTGAGCGGCAGAGAACCTTTGTATCAATCAGTTTCCATTTTCTCAACAGGTTCAACTTCCCACAGGTTATTCGTTAGATTTCTATTGCACTTCTAAACGGAAAGAAGAAATATTAAGTGATTCCCCCTCAATAAAAGACCTTAACAAAACTCATATCTGCACATAATAATAACAAAAAATTATGTTGGAAGTCTGTTAAAGAATGACTAAACCCTTAATTTCAAGTTACAAAAAGCTGCTGGAAAAAACAAAGAATATAGTTACTCTCAGTTCAGCAGCAGCGATTATCCACTGGGACATGGAGACGATGATGCCTCCCCGGGGAATCAAGCTGCGGAGCCTACAGCTGGCTATGCTTAGTCGAATCGGCCACAAAATGAGCACTGACCCCGCGATCGGACGTTTACTGAAAGAGACCATAAAACATCCAGAATACAGCAGACTCGACTCTGTTCACAAAAGAAATCTGTACCTAATAAACAAACATTACAATGAGCAGACAAGGCTTCCCGAAGAACTCGTCGTCGAAACCTCGAAACAAGAAGCCATAACAATTGACACATGGAAAAAGGCGAAAGCCGCCAAAGATTTCCTTAAATTCAAGCCTGAACTTGAGAAACTCTTTAACTTGAAGAAACAGGCGGCTGAAATTTTGATGGAAGTGAAAGAAACAGCTACGCCCTACGATGCGCTGATAGACATTTTCGAACCAAAAATGACCTCTGACTCCATCAGCAAAGTCTTCAAAGAACTGAAGGAAGGCTTAACCTCTGTGTTACGGAAATGTGAAGCGTCACCGAAACAGCCTGACACATCAATCCTCAAGCGTGGAGTCGCCATCGAAACGCAGCAGAAAATCGGCAAGTTACTTGCTGAATTCATCGGTTACGACACAGAATCGAAGGAGTCCGGAGGTAGGATTGACGAGACGGAGCATCCCTTCACAACAGGATACTACGACGATGTGCGAATAACAACACACTACTACCCAAACAGGTTCGCTTCCTCTATCTTTTCCATCCTGCATGAGGGGGGTCATGCCCTGTACGAGCAGAACCTGAAATCAGAATGGATGTTCCAGCCAGTGGGAGACGCGTGCTCCATGGGGTTCCATGAGTCCCAGTCCCGCTTCGTAGAGAACATCGTGGGACGATCCCGCGAGTTCTGGATTTATTTCTTGCCCAAGCTGAAGAAGCTCGCTGGCAGGGTACTGTCTGACGTGGATTTGGATGATTTCGTCTGTGCTGTTAACAAAGTTGCTCCGTCAAAGATTCGTGTTGAGGCAGACGAGGTCACTTATGGTCTCCACGTTATCATAAGGTTCAACCTTGAAAGAGACCTGTTCGCAGACAAAATAAGCATAGATGAGCTTCCGCAGGTCTGGAACGAAAGTTACAGGAAGCATCTGGGCGTGAATGTTGAAGATGATTCTGAGGGCGTGATGCAGGACACTCATTGGGCCAGCGGATTATATGGCTACTTCCCCACCTACGCTCTGGGAAACATCTACAGCGGACAAATACTAGCCCGATTGGAGAAGGATATTCGGGACTGGAGGGAGCAGATTTCTAAGGGCGACTTCAGAAACGTTAAACAGTGGCTGGTCAAAAACGTTCACAGCCACGGAAACCTCTACAGTCCACCCGACCTCATAAAAAATATTACCGGAAAAGAACTCACCGTTGACCCCTACCTCAACTACCTGCACAGGAAATATTCGAGGCTTTACGGTTTCTAGTCGAAGATGTTATCCCAAGCCCTTTCTCAGAGCACACGCTAAAGTCCAATCAAGGAATTAATCGAACCATGTCAATAAGCAAAAATGGGCAGTTCTCACAATAAGGTTTAAAAGAGATATTTGGTTAAAAGCTGTAATCTTGTTGGTGGAACAGGAAATGGTTGAATTTCCAGAGGAAGTTGTAAAGAAAGCGTTCGGCGCTGCAGACGGTAGATGTGAATGCCTACTTGTAGAACATGGACATACCTACAATTCTATGTGCATGAGAGTACTCGACTGGAATAAACGAGGACAATCTTTCAAGGCACCCGACGGCGAAAAAGGCTGGGAAGCACATTGGATAGTAAGCCCAGAAAAAGGCGGAAAACCTACACAGCAAAACTGCGAAATACTCTGCTGGGACTGCTACTGCAAAAAGAACAAAAAATAATCTAACTCCAACTTCTCTTTTTAGATTCTTTTCTCGTCTATTTAGAAACTCGTTTTTTCAGTCTAGCATCTACAATCCAGCAACTATGTACGATTCTGCTTCATTTTTCCTCTGCCTAACGGAATAAAATGCTGTATCTCCTCTATGGGAAGAGCAGTAACCGTTCTTTTCAAATCTTCAGAAACTTTAGTGGACAACTGATGTCTTATCTTTTTGGCAAGCTGACTGCTTTTCTGCTCTCCCGGAACAACCTCCACATAAACTTTCGTCTGAAAGGCGATAGCATCCACCGGTCCCCCAACAACCAATATTTCCTCCTCGCCAATTTTTACTCCAATAGCAACCTGCAGAGGAACACCACGAACAAAATTTTTTGATCCGCGGATCATGAAGGAGCCCTTCTTGAGGAACTGTCCAGAGGGAGGAGTTTTACTCACCTGACTTGGATGTATCCAGTAGACGTTTACTGCGCTCAACATTTCCCTCCATGCTCGAGAGTAGGAGGCTGCAAGCTGGGCTGCTTCGTTGATGGTCTGTTCTGGCGCAGTTTTTCCCTCTGTTTTGATAAGCACAAAGGGGGCTCCCACAATTTCGGCGTGGAAAACAATGTCGTGGGGTTCCATGTGCCTTTTGATGAGAATCTCGTTTGATGTAGCGTCTCTGCCTCCAATCACAAGGAAACCGTCAGAGGAGCGGAGCCACCTGAACTTCTCAAACCACTCTTTTTTTCTTCTCTTAGCAAGGGGTCGCTGAGTCGCTTTTACTAATGTAACCTGCTTTTTCACCTCTTCGATTTTGGTTATGCTCTCTTGCAGTTTCTTCTCGGCGCCCCTAAGCTTCTTCTCAGCCTTCTTAGACCGCGAGTAATATTTGTCCGCGTTGGCTTGGATGGAATGGCGGAGGTTGATGGAGAAAACTTTGTTTTCCACTGAAACATGAAGAACTTGGTTTGCGGGCTCCAGAGAGTGGAAGTAAACATCAGGAAGACGCTTGGCTCGTTTTCCCTCCTCGATAATTGAGCTTATTTCTTCCCAAGATTTGCCGCTTCTTTTCTGTTCCATGATTTTTTGGAGTAGAGATTGGAGGTCTCCGAAGTGCAGGTAAATCAGGTCTCCGATAGTCTTGTTTTTTATGATCGGTTCCTTCAAGGTCTCTAAAGCTTTCTGTTGCTTCTGAAGAATCCGTCTGTGTCTGGCGACCTCGCTCTCAACTTCTTCGGTGGTTTCTTTGCCCCTCTCCGCATCGGTTATCTTAGTGTAGTAGTCGTCAAGGGCACTGTTGAAGTTCTCATACTCTTTTTGATCAAACTGATTATACTTTTTCAGCGCCACAGGAGTTACGTCAATCCACACGTTCTTTTCGTCGCTTACGATACGAGGCTCCATGGTTCCTGAGTCGATGAATGAGAGAAGCTTCTGGAGCTGGTTGAAGATGCTGTCAAGTTCCTGTTCAGTTAGAGCACTGCAATCCGTCTTTTTGTTAACCTCTGCGCGGAGAAGGATTTCTTCAGCGTAGGTTCCGCTGATGCTCAAAAATTTAGTTAGAGCCCTCACTATTTCAGTTTCTCCAAGCTTTTTAATTTCCAAAAAGTCTTGAGGGCTCAGCTTAAGCGGGTTCCTTCCTCTTGCAGGGGGGTGCTGGAAGATTTCGCCACGCAAAATGTTTCTGTCCCGCATTCTCTTATATGTCATAGCCTGCAGAATCTTGCCCTCTGGGTCAACTAGGATAACGTTTCCTCCACCGAAAAGCTCTGAAACCAGCTGAAAGTCGCCTTGCCGTGTGCTGATTTCCGTGATTGTTATTCGTTCGAATTCATGTTGCCGAACCTCTTTGACTACGCCATTGTTGAGATATTTTCTGAGGGACATGCAGAAAGAAGAAGGCTTTTTTGGAGTTTCATGTGCGTAGGAGGTTAGATGAAGCCGTTTTCCAGCTTCAATGAGCAGTTGGAGTCGAGGCTGGTTTGGTCTCCGGAGCTTTAGGAGCAATGTTTGGGTGCCAATTTGATAAATTTTGGCTACATGAGCACCTTTAACCAACTCGTTAATTTCATGAGTGACCGCAGCTACATCGAAGCTTGTCATTACTTCCTTCAACATTTTTCCCTCAAGAGACAAGGAACCGGTTTTCTAACATTAAGGGAGAGAACCTCTTCCATATTCCTTTTCTGTTTTATTTCACGGCATAAAAAGGGTGCCGTCTTGAAATGATGCGGTTCATTGTGTGGGCGGGCAACTGTTGTGGGATAACGTTTCTTTACTACTTGGAAAAACTCGCAAAGTGAATGGTTATTATCGAAAAACGGTGCTGTTTCTGAAAGTCTGCTTTCTAGTCTATGCCACGATTTGCTTTGGAGAATCTTCCTTCAAAGTTTCTCTTTCAAAGGTTCCTTTCTTGGAAATCTGTATGGTTTTCTTTTTGGCTGTTCTTGACGACATTCTCTGATCACCTATCCAGTATAATGTCCATCCGATCATCCAAAGGAAAATGGTGAGGGGTAAAAGAACAATGATTCTTACTTGATGCCACACATGTCCATTGCCCTTCGAATCGTTCATGTAATCTCACAATCGATTGTTAAAATGGAAAAGATGTAAAGCTCTTATGAAAACTGGCTACATATTTGCAATATGAATAATCTGATCGTCTTTTCAGGCTAAGCGCCTCATTAAAGTACTTCTAATAATGGCTATTTCTCGTGTTAAAAGGGTCATTTTGAGAGGGTTTAAGTAAGCGCGAGGAGATTTAAGCGGGTGGAGAATGCTTCCGGAAGCGAAAGTAAGATAAACTACAAGTGAAAAGTTATGGTGTTCACGAAAACACGGGATTCAAATTGAAGACTCTAAATGTTATTTACTGTCTCAGAATCGGCTTCGGCATCCTTGCCGCCCTAGTAGCTGCCTTAGTGGTGAACCTCAAAGTAGGCAACCCACTCATAAATGGCATAACTGTCGCATTAGCAGTCTATCTTCTCACCTATTACCTTCTCAAATTCCAGTTTGCTAATAAGGTGGAGAAGCCGACCAAGATTCTTACAATGGGATATGGCATTTATGCTCTCACGTTTATTTTCTGCTGGGTCCTGTTCATCACTCCGTTTCTTGCGCCTCCAATCGCCACATTCACTATGACTCCAGAACAACCTGTAGTTGGAGAAACTATTACCTTCACATCGATCAGCGAAGACCTTGATGGAACAATAGTCAAGTATGCTTGGGATTTCGGAGACGGAAACAAAGGAACAGGAGCAAACATCACTCAGATCTATACCTTAGCTGGAGATTATACCGTTAGACTAACCGTCGTAGATGACCACGGAATAAGCAGCAGCAACACAACAACTCTAACCGTGATTGCCCCCTCTTAACAGCAACAAGATTACAAAACTTCTTTTATGCCAATAAATAAAAGGTAAGGGATACTGCAGATTTCAGAGAAAAGCTGTTTTTCAACAATACACTGTTATTAGGCTCCTAATATGAAGCCAAAGAGAGGGTGCTGCTTCATTTTCTGGACCGCTAGGTTATCTACGTGCTATTCACTCGGTAACTTTATCCTTTCTAGGATATCGAAGATCTCAAATTATTATTAACGTTCTCAAGACTACAAGCGGAAGAATTATCGAGACCCCGAATAGTGTAGCTGTCAGTACCATTATGCGTAAGGCTTTTATGATGTGTGTCGGCGACAGATCGTTATTGTCTCCTATTTTATAGAACCCTGGTTTTTCTAGCTGGATGTTTAATGCTCCAGCCATTGTTGATATGGTCCACCCCGCATTATGGCTTGCCGTGTTTTTCCTGTCTCTCTGCAAGATTCTCCAAGATTTTCTCCAATTTTCTCTCAAAAGTAATGCGGACAGCATCATTAGAATCGCGGTCAGTCTGGATGGAATGTAATTGGCTATTGTGTCCATTTTCGCTGAAAACCAGCCGATGTTGATGTGATCTAGATCCTTGTATCCAACCATCGAATCTAAAGTGTTAACAACCCTGAATGCCACTGCACCCGGAACACCGAATAAAGCGAAGTAAAAAAAGGGCGAAGTTATTCCATCTGTAGTTCCTTCAGCTATCGTCTCAACCGCCGCAGAAATTATGTGCCGTTTAGTCAGCTCAGTTGGATTCCGTCTTACAATAAAGGGCAACAACTGCCTAGCTCTGTCATAATCTCCTTTCTCCACGGAATCCGCGACCGGCAAAGTATACTGTTTCATACATTTGATAGCGAAAGTAGTCTGCAGTATGATGGCTGATGCAACAATATAGGGTAACCAACCGAAGAATTCATGAACCCAAAAAAGCATAAAGTAAACAGGAACCACAAAAAGCACTATAAGCAATAAACAAAGAAGGACGCCGTTAATCTTTTCAACCCTTGAATTTTCATTCTTGAGTTTGGACTTGAAATAAGCTGTGACCTTTCCCATCCATAATGTTGGATGAATTCTGTCCGGAACCTCTCCGAAAACTAAGTCAATCAAAAACGCCAAAGAAAGTATTAACAAAGAATCCAAAATTAGAGAGATATCTATTGTGAACATTTTTTCCTTCCAAACTTTCTATACGCTTTTTTCCACAACTTTCGTAAATGTCTCCAGCAACCTTTCATTCTCTTGTCGCGTTTTAACAGCTACTCGAATGTGATAATCGTCAAGTCCCCTGAAAGAACTGCAGTCCCGTATCAAAATACCCTGCTTTAGCATCTTCTTTTTGAGTTGAGCTGCTGTGAAACCTGACTCTTTGATGTCTATGAGAATAAAGTTGGCATCAGCGGGATATGGCTTGAAAGAATTTATCCGCATAAGTTCACGAGTCAAATATGCTCTTTCAGTTCTAACCAGTTCACGGCTTTTTTTCAGATGCTCTACATCAGTTAACGCTGCCAACGCTGCAACCTGGGCTAAGCAGTTGACGTTCCAAGGTATCTTAGCATTTGACAGAATCCTAGCTGTCTCTTCGGAAGCGATTCCGTAGCCTATTCTAAGTCCTGTCAATCCAAAAACCTTTGTGAATGACCGCAAAACGAAGAGGTTAGGATACTCCTTTATTTCGCCTATCAATGAAACTTGTTTCTCCTCATCTACAAAATCCAAGAAATCTTCATCAAGAAAAAGAAGAACATCTTCTTCAAGAGCCTCTTCAATTATCTCAATCAGAGTATCATATGGCGTGAGAATGCTCGTGGGATTGTTAGGATTACATAGAAAAGCAATCTTTGCATCCTTCATGTCGCGCGTGAAGACGTTCGGTTCAATACAGAAATCCCTAGGCAAATTTATGTGTCTTGGTTCGCCTCCTGTTTTTCTTACCGCATTCTCGTATTCGCCAAATGTGGGAGCAGGTATAAGCGCTACTTCACCCTTCTCTAAGAACGCCTCCACAAATAAGTAAATGAGATCCGTGGACCCATTACCTACCACCACATTGTTTAGGCTTATTTCCTCGAAACTGTCGGCAATAGCCTCCCGCAACGCCGCAGAAGTTGAATCTGGATAAACTGGAATCTGCCCAAGATTATTTCTTATCGCTTCGAGAGCTTTTTGGGAAGAACCCAGTGGGTTGACGTTTGAACTGAAGTCCACAATCTCTTCTCTAGTGAGGTTTGTCTTTTTTTCTGCTTCCCAAACCTTCCCTCCATGAACGCACGGCCTGAGACATCTAATGTTATCGCGTGCTAATCCCCAAGTTGACCTCACGTTTAGATCACTCTTCAATCTTCTCTGGACTATTCATCAATTTTGTTGTGTCTACTTTGTCTACCATTGCACTGGCTACAGTATAAGTGTTCGGATGGCTAATCCATCCCCAAATTTATGTGCCACCCCCCAAACAGTTCAATTCTCCTGTGCTGTGTCAAGACCACCGTAGGAGTTAGCGTGAATGCAACCAACTGAATTGGTCTAACCATCCGGATAAAGTGGTTTCAAACATTCACGCCGCTCCAATTTCTCTTGAATCTTGTCTAATCTTCAAGAATTATTTCTCGTTTTCAGATTTTAGGAGTTTGAGGGCTGCCATTATCGCTCCGATTTCCGCGTTTGTCCTGTTTTCTCCGCTTCCTACTATGATAGCATCGTTTTCTTTTGGATTCAATTTGGATACAACTATGTCCTGTATATCTGAAATGCCTTTTAAGATGTGCTTTTTCTTGGAAGGCATAGTTAATTTGTTACGAGAAAAAATCAGTGTTGTCGCTCCTGAAGCTCCAGCTCTAATCGCAGTGTTACGTTGTTCAACGCCCCTCCCAACCTTGTGAGCCAAATCTCTCACAAGAACCGCAATAACTAACGGGCCAACAGTCAAAGGACTATTTGGCACCTCTATTCCTTCACTAATTCTGGCTCTCAGATTACGAAACAGTTTTTTTCCACGCTCTGAAAACGCAAATCCATGTCTTGAACTAACAATTAATCCCTCTTTTTTTAGATGTTTCAGGATAGTTCTTGTCGTGCCTATTCCCAATTCAAGTTTATTCGACAGGCTTATTCTGCCCACAATTCCATAATCACCAATTATTTCCAGCGCCTTAACTACGTGAGCCTCATTAAAGGATGGCGCAGGCCCACGCGCAATTTTGCTCCCAACCCTTTCAAGCACTTCTAGCAATTCTGACTGTGCCCGTTCTCTTTGGTGCAAAAATTCATCATCATAATTGTCTGTTTGTATATCGTTACATGCGCGGGTT
>Ga0315533_1000632_pt1 | contig 29027 bp, 23 predicted proteins | sample SalMarSW160130MG_FD_203081 | JGI IMG/M metagenome (GOLD analysis project Ga0315533, IMG submission 203081) | Salt marsh sediment microbial communities from the Plum Island Ecosystem LTER, Massachusetts, United States - Salt Marsh Sediment SW1601-30 ...
GCTTCAGGGTTAGTGCTTAAGATAGCGCCTTTCACAGCAGCAACGTAAGCATCATCATAGCCAAAGTCGGTAGTCAGGGTTATTATGGAACTCATCTATAGATACTAAGACTGAGCAGCTATTAAAATAGCAAAAGCGACAAGCGCGACAGCTAAGATTATGGTCAGCTTGAAAAGGGTGCTTTCTATCCCTCGCCGAGTTCGATACACTGAGTCGGCTTGCCCAAAGATACCCCCTATACCTCCACCGCGTAACTGAAATAGTACAGTGGCAATTAAGGCTATTGCTATTAGTGTCTGGGCGATAGAAAAATAAGTAGGCAATTTATTTACCTCCTAGCTCCTGTATAATAATCTCTCTCACCACGCCTGGATTAACCCTTCCTCTGGTAGCTTTCATTACCTGCCCTATAATAAACGTCAAAGCTTGCTGTTTGCCAGAGGTATAATCTGCTACTGCCCCGGTATTATTGGCCATCACTTGTTTTACCACTTCCCTTATTTCACCGGCATCGCTAATCTGGCTGAGTTTCTTTTCTGTTATAATCTCGCTGGCTCCCTTGCCACTGCGAAACATCTCCTCAAACACTGCCTTGGCAGCCGGTCCGCTTATAGTGCCATTATCTACCAAGCCAAGCATTTCTGCTAGATGTTTCGGACTTATTTTAACATTTTCAATCTCAGTATTGGTAGCGTTAAGCAGTCGGCTGAAATCTCCTGAAAGCCAGTTACTAACCGCCTTTGCCTTGCTAGGGTCCATTAGCTTAACGCATTTTTCAAAATAGTCCGCCATGGCCCTGGAGCTAGCTAGAATATTAACATCGTACAAGGACAAGCCATATTGGGTCATAAATCGGTCTCTGCGTGCTTCGGGTAATTCAGGGAGTCTTGCTCTGATTTCCTCTATCCAGGCTCGGTCTAAAACCAGGGGGGGCAAATCAGGTTCGGGAAAATATCGGTAATCATCAGCATACTCTTTAGTTCTCTGGGTAACTGTTATGCCTTCTTCCTCTATCCAACCTCTGGTCTCCTGTACTAGTTCACCACCTTCCTCAAGCACTTTGCTTTGCCGCCTGGATTCGTATTCCAAGGCCTGGTAAACCGCTTTGAAGCTATTCACATTTTTAACTTCCACCTTGGGCAAAAACTCTTTACTAGCCACTGGGCGTATGCTTATGTTGGCATCGCATCTAAAGCTTCCTTCCTCCATGTTGCCGGTGGACACCCCCAGATAACGCAAGATATTGTGTAACCTGATAAGATAATCCCGAGCCTCCTCGGGGGAGCTTATTTCGGGCTCGCTAACAACCTCCATCAAGGGCACCCCGGAGCGATTGACGTCTATCAGACTGTAATCCCCCCTGTGCCACAATTTAGCGACATCCTCTTCGAGATGCACCCTGGTGATATTGATTCTTTTCCTGGTACCGTTGCTATCAATGGTTAGCAAACCTCCTTTTCCAATGGGAGCATCATACTGGGAAATCTGGTAACCTTTCATCAGGTCAGGGTAAAAGTAGTTCTTACGGTCGAATTTTGTATATTCGGGGATGGTGCAATTTAAAGCCAGGGCGGTCATTACTGTATATTCTATTGCTTTTTCATTGATGACAGGGAGCACACCGGGCATGCCTAGGCAGATGGGGCAGACGTGGGTATTGGGAGGAGCGCTGGCATAATCGGTGCTGCAGCTACAGAACATCTTACTCTTGGTTAATAGCTGAGTATGAACCTCCAGGCCGATAACGATTTCATAGGTCATAGCTTTCGCTCAGTATAGCAGTGTTATCAGGCAGGGGCAAGGAGCAGTTGACTTGACCCACAATTTAGGTGTTGCTAGAATTGGATTTGGGGATATAGCTCAGTTGGGAGAGCGCTGCGTTCGCATCGCAGAGGTCGGGGGTTCGAATCCCCCTATCTCCACATGCAATTCTGGAAAGCTGGCTTGAGTGCCCTTTGGGAAGTCCACCTGACGCGAAGAATCTAGACCCTCCGCTAGGCTCTTCGTTCGGAGCTTCGGCCTACGGTGACAAAATATACGCTCTGTTATTTAAGAGGAAGCTTAGATTACAGGTACTACAGATGCGAGCCCCTGTCAAACTATCGCCAGCAAACTGCTCTGCCTTGCTATTGCCCCGGTTAAGGGTTTTTGCTAATATAAAAATCAGAAAAGCTTGCGAAAGACCTGTGACATAGCGAGGGTTTGGGTAGCGGCGTGCCCCTGTAGCTCAGAGGATAGAGCAGCGGTTTCCTAAACCGCGTGTCGGGCGTTCGAGTCGCCCCAGGGGCATTTTTGATATAATTATGCTGCATCCTACGTCATTAGGCATAACTCCAAGGCGGAGTACGCAAGGCATTGAGCGGCTGGCGAAGAGTAGTGGCGGAGGTAAAGAGCGAAAAGCTCAATTCAGCGTCTTTTTTCCCGGGCAACTCTCTTTCGGCCTTGCCTTTTTGTCTGGGCGGCTCTCCTTCTACGCACGAAGAAAATCGCCAGTCCCACTGCCACCACCGCTGCCGCTATAATCCCGCCAATTAGTGGCCAGTTGACTCCAAAGTTGGCCGTTATGGCGTAGTCGCCATGCATGGTGATGATGGTTGTGGCGGCGTTGACATCAAAGACGGTGTCCACATCATCGGTCCAGTTGACAAAGCGGTAGCCTTTCTCGGGCTCGGCAATCACACGGACCATCACCCCGGCATTATAGGTGAACGCACCTTCGCCAGGGGTGATTGCGGAACCGTTAGGAGTGCTGGAGATGGTGAGGGCATACTCGATAACCCCCAGATTCCATTTGGAGAGCTCGATATCAGGGCCTGCAGCCACCACGGTGCCATCGGCCTTGAGCCCCACCGTGTGATAGCTGCCTGCGGCGACCCGGGTGATATCCGTCCAGTTGCTGACAGCGTACTGCCCACCGGCGTCGTTTCCCACGGCGACCACGGTGCCGTCGGCCTCAAGTCCCACCGTATGACTGCCGCTTGTAGTGATCTGGATGATATCTGTCCAGTCACCGACATTGCACTGCCCGTAGTAGGGGGATCCTGTGGGAACTACGGTGCCGTCGGCTTTGCGACCCATTGTGTTGTAGCCAGCTGCTGCAACCTGGGTGATGCCTGTCCAGCCGCTGACAGCACACTCCCCGTACTCGTTGTGTCCCACAGCGACCACGGTGCCGTCATTCCTGAGCCCCACCGTGTGACTACCACCTGCGGCGACCTGGGTGATGTCTGTCCAGTTGCCGACATCACACTGCTGGAACTGGTTATCTCCCACGGCGACCACGGTGCCGTCGTTCTTGAGCCCCACCGTGTGCCGGGAGCCCGCGGCGACCCCGATGATATCCGTCCAGTTGCCAGCATTGCACTGCTCATAGTCATTCCATCCCACGGCGACCACGGTGCCATCAGCCTTAAGCCCTACCGTGTGACCATAACCTGCGGCGACTCTGATGACGTCTGTCCATCCGCTGACGTCGCATTGCCCGTAGTAGTTGTCTCCCACGGCGACCACGGTGCCGTCGTTCTTAAGTCCCACCGTGTGCATGATGTTTGCGGTGATCTGGATGATATTCGTCCAGCCGCTGACAGCGCACTGCCCGTGGTAGCTCCTTCCCACGGCGACCACAGTGCCGTCGGCCTTAAGTCCCACCGTGTGAGCCATGCCGGCGGCGACGTAGATGATATCCGTCCAGCCCCCGACAGTGCACTGCCCGTTATCGTTCTTTCCCACGGCAACCACGGTGCCATCGGCCTTAAGCCCCACCGTGTGCTCCCAGCTGGCGGCGACCTGGATGATATCCGTCCAGCCGCTGACATTACACTGCCCGTCGTTGTTTGCTCCCACGGCGACCACGGTGCCGTCGACCTTAAGCCCTACTGTGTGATAGCTGCCTGCAGCGACCTGTACGATGTCCCTCCAGTCGCCAACAGCTCTCTGCCCGAGGCCTTTGTATCCCACGGCGACCACGGTGCCGTCGGCTTTGAGCCCCACCGTATGACCATAACCTCCAGCGACCTGGATGATGTCCGTCCAGTCGCCGACATCGCACTGCCCGCCGATGTTGTCTCCCATGGCGATCACGGTACCGTCGGCCTTAACCCCCATCGTGTAATAGATGCCAGCGGCGACTTGAATTATGTCCGTCCAGTTGCCGACATTACACCGCCCGTAGTCATTGCTTCCTACGGCGACCACAGTGCTGTCGGCTTTAAGCCCCACCGTGTGAGCCATGCCTGCGGCGACCTGGATGATATCCGTCCAGTCGCCGGCATTACACTGCCCGGAAGAGTTGACTCCTATAGCGACCACGGTGCCGTCGGCCTTAAGCCCCACCGTGTGAGAGCCGCCGGCAGCGACCATGGGCGTTATTTGCCCCTGCCCAACAGAAGCCATATTCAGTGCCATTGCGGAAGCAGCGCTGGGGCTATCTACAGCCGAGTGAATAATTGCATAGTCATCTGATAGTTGCATGGTTGCTGAAGCTCCCACTACCGAAGCAGGAAGAATCAGGCTGAAGACCAAAACGATAGAGAATAGGGCTGGTAGGAGCATCTTTCTATTTTTCATTGCTACCTCCGATTATCCGTCATCCGAAAATTGAAACACCTTTCCTGCGTATCAAAGTCTCCCCTAACGCAGTGTCAGAGTCTTAAACCTTTCTCGCTCATACTTTCTTCCAGTACTTCTCCCTCAACTCTTTCTTCAAAATCTTGCCAGCGGGGTTCTTGGGCAGGGAATCGACAAACTCAACGGTCTTTGGTACCTTATAACCTGCTATGTGCTTTTTGCAGAAGGCGATGATCTCTTCTGCGGTAGTGCTTACTCCCTTCCTTGTTTCTACTACAGCGTGAACCTTTTCTACCCAGTATGGGTCGGGGATACCGATGACAGCTGCCTCCAGAACTGCGGGATGCTGGTAGAGAATCTCTTCTACTTCCCTGGGATAGACATTTTCCCCACCGGAAATAATCATGTCCTTTTTCCGATCTGCAATGTAGATATAACCCTCATCATCGTAATAGCCCATATCTCCGGTATGGACCCAGCCATCGATAAGGGTTTCCTTGGTTTCCTCAGGCTTGTGCCAGTATTCAACCATGATGTGCTTACTTCGTGCTATTATCTCGCCCACTTCACCAAGCTCGACATCGTTACCCCCGTCATCCACAATTCTGACCTGCACCCCGATATCTGGTCTGCCCGCTGACGTGAGTTTTCTCTGTTCCTTCTCGGGTCCATCCAGGACATTGTGGTCCTCTTTTGACAGGTGAGAGACGCCTGGACCAGTTTCACTCTGTCCATATCCTTGGGCGAAAATGGGACCAAAAACTTTCATCCCCTTCTTTAGCACCTCCAGAGGCATGGGTGAGGCTCCGTACCACAGGAGCTTCATAGAGCTGATATCATACTTATTAAGGTCAGGTAGGTTAAGCATCGCCACCAGGTGAGTTGGCACAAAGTCCATATGGGTGGCCCGCTCATCGTGGATAATTTGTAGCGTTGCTGTGGGGTCAAAGAATTTCATGATAATATTGCATCCCCCGATGTACAGGGAACTCCGGAAATGGGTATTCCCCGCAATATGGAAGAGAGGCGTTATCTGAACACGCCTGTGCCCAGGTTGTAGGCCCATATTTATTACTAGAGTCTGGCTGTCGTCGATGAAGCAACGTTGAGTATATAGAGCACCACGGGGCACGCCGGTGGTGCCACTGGTGTAAACGATGCCGACCAGGTCGTCCTCATCTACCTGCACATCAGGCTCTGCCTTGGAATAACTAGTCAGCAGGTCACGGTGGTATATCATATCGGGAACGGAAGCCTCCAAAGAGATGAAGTTTTTAACCTTGGGCAGGTGCGGTCGCAGCTGATTAGCCATCTCCATTAATTCGGGTCCCACGAAGAGGCTATTGACTTCCGAATAGTTGATGAGGTACTCAAGCTCCTGTTCTCTCAACCTGGGATTAAACGGCGACGCAATGAATCCTCCCTTCATCGCTGCCCCGTAGACATCAACATACCCAAGGCAACTCCAGGACAAGATACCAATTACATCTCCTTTCTTGACCCCCATTGCCTGCAAGGCGTGTATTAGGCTATTTACTCTGGCATTAAACTCGGAGAAGGTTATCCTCTGGGACCCATACACGAAAGCTTCTTGGTCTGGATATAGGAGTGCATGTCTGTGGATGATGTGGGCGAAGGTACCTATTTTGTATCGACTCAGCTCGCTTAATATATTACTTGTTGGCATTTTCCCTCCCTGTCATTTACTTTTTACTGTTTTTACTGCGTCTGGCGCTGCCGATACGCTTCAATGTAGCGTCGGGCGCGCTTGTCACGGCCGAGCACAAGGTCGGCGGCTAGGATAATTGAGCGCACCTTAGCCGCATCCACAATGAGGCAGGTGGCACCGGCGGCAGTAGCTATGACGACGAAGGCGTTATTGAGCAGTTCGCGGTCAGGCAAGCCAAAAGATACATTGCTGGCGCCCATTGTCATGTTCACCCCCAGTTCAGCCTTAATCCGCCGGATGGCTTCCATGACTGCCGCTCCGGAGGCGGGTTCAGCTCCTACCGCGAAAGCTAGGCAATCAATGACTAAGTCCTCACGGGGGATACCTGCCGCCTCGGCTCGTTCCACTATCTTACGGGCAACCCGCACCCTTCCCTCAGCGTCCTTGGGGATACCATCGTCATCCTGAACCAGACCGATGACGGCAGCCCCATACTTCTTGATTAGGGGCAGGATCCTTTTCATGGAGTGCTCTTCACCGGTAACTGAGTTAACCAGCGGCTTACCCTTGTAGACCTTGAGTGCCGCTTCCAGGGCATCGGGGTTAGAACTATCAAGGCATAGGGGTGTATCTACGGTTTCCATCACTGCCTGCACCGCCTTGGGCAGCAGGGCTGCCTCATCGATGCCGAATACACCCACGTTGACATCAATAATATCCGCCCCGGCTTGCGTTTGAGCCATCGCTTCTTTGCGCACAATCTCCAGGTCGCCTGTCTTGAGAGCCTCGGCTAGCTTTTTCTTGCCCGTGGGATTGATACGCTCGCCGATAAGCACTGTGGGCTGGTTATCACCAATGATTACTTCCTTGCTTGGGCTTGACACTCTGGTTTCCATCAGTCAATTTCCTCCCTCTTGCCGTCTGTAATCCGGTATCGTCCCAGGTAGCTTGCCTGAATAAAAGTCGGCTCAAAGTTAGGAACACTGGCTAGTTCAATATAGCTAACTCTGGAGGCGACAGCCTGTGCCTTAGCCCGAGATTTAAGGGAAATCAGAGCTAGCTTGGCTCCCATGCCGGCGGCGTTGCCCACCTGCCGGAAACGGTTTAGGGGTAGCGATGGCAGCATACCGATTGCCACCGCACTGGCTACGTCGATGTAGGTGCCAAAGGCTCCGGCAATTATCACCTGCTTAATCTCAGCTTCAGAGCAGCCGCTCGTTTCCAGAAGCATCTGGATACCGGTGCGAATGGCGGCTTTAGCCAGCTGTAACTCTCTCACGTCATGCTGGGTGATGGTGATGGCTGGCTTCCCTTTCCGCTCCTCCTTGCTGACCAATATAAACTCGTGCTGTCCCTTGTAGGAACGAACGCGAGGTCGATTGTCTATTATCCTGCCACCCTTATCAATAATTTTAGCCAGATAAAGCTGAGCTAGTGCATCAAGTATGCCCGACCCGCAGATGCCCACCGGCGGCGCCCCGTCGATGGTCTGGTACTGGATTTTACCGCCGTCTATGCGCAGGCGTTCAATAGCTCCCGTGGCTGCCCGCATGCCGTACTTGATATGACCGCCCTCAAAGGCAGGTCCGGAGGCACAGGAGGTAGTGGCTATCTTCCCCTTGTAGATTAGAGAGACCTCGGTGTTGGTCCCGATGTCCAGAGCCACCGTTGTTTCTTTCCCTTGCCAGGCATCTGTTGCCAGCAACATTGAGACATGGTCGGCGCCAACGAAGCCGGCGATGTTGGGCAGCAGGTGTACGTATGCCCCAGGGGCAATATTTAACCCCAGCTCCCCAGCCCTAACTTCCAATGCCTGGCTGACGGCAGGCACGAAGGGAGAGAGCACAAGCTGTTTTACCGGCAGGCGGAGGAAAAGGTGGTGCATGGCGGTATTGCCGACGACTACTGCCTCCAGAATTTCTTCAGGTTTGGCACCAGCCTCAGCACAGAGGTCAGTGCAAAGCTCGTTGATGGCGTCAACCGCCAGTTTCTGTAACGCTGCCGCATTATCCGGCGAATGAACGACAGTGGTTATACGGCTGATGATGTCTTCTCCATAGCTAATTTGGGGATTCATTATCCCCTTGGCGGCTAAAGTCCGGCCGTCGCTGAGGTCAACCAGGTAGCCGGCAACCTTGGTAGTGCCCAGGTCTATAGCTAACCCTAGCTGGCGGCTTTTTGGGGGGTGAATGGCTATCACCTCGCCATTACGGACTACAGCCTGACTTTTCCACTTCCAGGACCGTAGTTGGTCAGAGATGGTGCGTAGGGCACCAATATCAATCTTGGTGCATCGCAGCTTGTGCTGCTGGTTTAGTGCCTTAAGCAGGCGGTCGGCATCAGCCTGGGGGGCTTCTAGTGAGGGGGCAGATAGCTGCAGGCGGTAGACTCGAACTGATGGCTCGGGGGAAACTTTTACCTCCAGTCCCTCCGCCTGGACTCGCTGTGGGGTGGTCATGGACTCGGTGGGCACAGCTATTTTGCAGTCGCTGGTGGGATAGGTCTGGCAGGCAAGCCGCCACCCCCCTTTGATTTCTCGGCGGGAAAAGGTCTCCAGTTCGTTGGGTGTTGGCTTGGAGACAGTCCCACTTAAAACCTGTACCTTGCACGAATGGCATATTCCCTCGCCCCCACATATGCTGCTGATACCGACGCCAAGGCGGCGGGCGCAGGCTAGAAGCGAGTCTTTCTTGCGGCATTTACCTCTTAGCCCTACCGGCTCAAAATCAATGGTGAAAGCAGTCATTCTCTTCCTATTTTGTTACTTTATAGTGGCAGGTTTCCCTGAGGCTGCAGCGGGCACAGACTTCAGCCTGTGTCCACTTTGCCATTTGTGGTCCTATGCCTATGACCATGGAAACTGATTTGCGGGGGACCATTATTCCTGAGGAAGTCAGGCTCACGCCGATTTCATCTGCGTTGACCAGTCTCATCAGGTTCCACTGCTCGGTCAGGGGAAAGCCGGGCATACCAGGGTTAACCGGGCTGCTTATCTCATAACCCCGAGACGAGACCTCACTGGCGAGACGCCTGAGGACTTCCAGAGCCATCATGTCCACGGCGGTGCTGCCGATGCCGTCCAGAATCATCCCCCGCATAGCCTCGCCGCTTTTACTGTAGTCCGTTACCTGTTTTTCCAGCCTGGGGCCGATGGTGCAGAGGAGAACGGCAAGCTCCTTCGCCTCGGGGAAGATTGCTGGTATTAATGGGCCGTGTATCGCTTTATCACCCTCCAGCGATATCTGGCTGCCGTTCATACTGCTTACCGTATAGTATTCATAAGCCACCGCTGGCTCCAGCAGGCGAGCCTTCTTGACACTAGCGAGTAGTTCCCGAATTAAAATTTTTATCTCCGGCCTGACTTTAGCTCCTCTCCCCAGTCCCTGCCGCCGTAGCACCTCCCTGGTCTTCAGGCTCAGGGGAATATCACGGATTAGCGGCATAGCCCAGCCTCTCCTCTGCTCTTATGTTACCACCCCAGCCTGTTAGGTAGCTATTTGTATACGCCGTATTTCTTGGCGGAGTCGACCATAGCCTTGACGTTTTCTGCCTTTGCCTGGTCAAAGAATGCCCCATTAGCCACGATATAACCGCCGCCCTTGCCAGCAACATCGATGCATTTCTTTACATAGTCCTTCACTTCTTGTGGCGTGCCTAAAGCCAGTAAGGCGGAGGAGACATTACCATACATGCAGGCAACCTTGCCCAGTGTTTTCTTGGCTTTAGCCATGTCGCTCTGGTCCATCATCCATAGAGTCTTACCCTTGGGTAAGTCCTGGATAACCTCCAGACGCGTGGTCCATTTCCCCTCAGCCGCAGGATTTGGTATCGCTCCCTCAGCAATTAAGCCCATCATGACTTTTCGGAAGGTGGGCCAGTAGAACTTCTTAAACTGCTCGTCAGACATAAAGCCGTCAGCACCTTTATGCAGAGGCATGAATATTAGCGGTTGTCCGTTCATCTTTGCCGCGCCTACCCCCATCTTAATCATGATTGGGGTCAGCTTTTCCATGGCTTCGATGAGCTTATCCGGCTGGCGGTACATATCCGTCATTATCCCTCTGGTTCCTCTGAGGGTGTCGCCAATTACATCAAAGGGTGCCTTGGTAAATCCGGCCCACAGGCCCGGAAATCCGGCGGCGTTCATCTCCGTATTACAGGCACCGATAGCCCCTGCCCATTTCAGGGCTTCAGCGCCAGCTTCAAAAAGAGCCTTATAGGTAGCTTGAACGGGGGGTAGACCGAAGGGGATGAAATTAAAGGCAACCCCGTATATTTCGAGTATGCCGGTGAGAGCAGGGAGCATCCTAAAACCCTCTAAGGCCCCAAATACGCGTGGCAGGTAGATGTTACTGAAGAAATTTGACGGGTCATCAATTAAGGCATCATATTCATCCGCCTTCATGTATTCGCCCTCGTTAGCCTGGTATGAGAAATTGGGGGAAACTCCGTGACCGGGCCAGGAATATAGCTTGTAGTCAAGAATGTCAAATACTTTTCCTGGGCCAGGCGCAACTGCGCCAATTTGCCCATCCGGCGCAAAGTCCAGTACGAGTTTCTTGAATGCCACGCAGCACTTGTCGTAGTCGTACATCGCTTCTCGAGGGGTAAATCCGGCATTATAAACGGGGAAAAAGCTAGGAATTATAAAGACCGGCACCCGGTCGGGCAACTTCTTCATCTGAATGGCGTCTTTTATCCTGGTTATTCTCTCCTTGTAAGCTTTCTCAGCCTGAGGGCTTTGAAATTTAATGTCATTCCCCTGAGGGTCTTTCGGCGAAAGCCATCTTTGAAACAGCGCCTCCTGCTTTTCGTCCGATGTCATCTCTTCCCATTTTTTTCCCATTTTATTGCCTCCTGTAAATTATCCGCTGAGGGATTATTATTTTACCCCTGCCCATTTCTTGGCCAGGGTAACTCCAGCCATGGCGTCCTTGCCATAGGCATCAGCACCAGTATATTTTCTGACCTCTTCAGTAATCTGGCCGCCGCCAATCATGATACTTACCTTGTCTCGCAGACCGGCGGCTTTTATGGCATCTACAGTTAGTTTCATGGAATCAAAAGCCAGCGTTAGAAAACCACTTAAGCCAACAACGGGGGCGCCGGTTTCCTTTATCTTCTCCACGAACTTCTGCGCCGGGACGTCCACGCCAAGGTCGTGTACCTCGAAGCCATTGACATCAAGCATGAAGACAACAATGTCCTTGCCGATGTCATGTATATCCCCGGCGACGGTGCCAAAAACAACCTTGCCCAGCTTCTTGCTCTCCGTCGTCTTGGTCAGCTTGGGCTTGACCATCTCGGTTACCGCCTTCAGTATCTCACCGGAATACACCAGGTCAGGTATGAAATATTCGCTGCTGGCAAAGCGCTTGCCCACGATTTCCATGCCTTTTCTGGCATCTCCCAGAATTTTGAGCGGGTCTTCACCAGCACTCAGCCTATCTTTTACAATCTTAATAGCCTCTTGTTCCTTCAAATCAGCTAACGTGTTAACCAGGTCTTGAGCCATCTTTCTTTACCTCCTTCAATTGTGTTGGACTCTATAGTCCGCTAGCGTTAATGTTATTTGAAACAAAGAATTATAACAAGGGCAGAGAAATTTTTCTACATATCCATCAGTAAAGCGACACAATTTGACAGGAAGCTGTTTATTCATGATACAATGCGGGCAATTTAAAATAGAAACGGAGATAAGATAATTATGGTCAAGCTCACGAAGACGAAGGACGAGATTATCAAGAAATCCAATGAACTGGCTATAGAATATGAAGCAAAATACAAGGGCTGCGGCGAGTGCACATTTATGGCGGTAATTGATGCCCTGAGATGGGGGGGCCTGGAAATTATCCCCAAGGATATGGAAGATAGACTTTTTTCCGGGGTGTGTGTTACGACCGCGGGTATTGGCTTGATTTGCGATGGTAACTGTGGTGCTGTAGCCAGCGGCGCTTTGGCAATTGGCCTGGCTCTGGGAATCCAGGGGGGGCCACAGGGGGGGCCTCTGTACCTCATGAATTTGCAGAAGGGTTTTGCCATCGTTCGGAATACTCTCGTGGATAAGTGTTACCAGAAATATAATTCCATACTCTGCACGGCTATACAAAGGAAATGGTTTGGGAAAGCCTGGGACTTGACGCGTGATGACATGAATATGGAATTCCTGGGAATAACACATGGCTGCGCTATTATGGAAATAACTATGTGGACCACTGAGATTATCCTGGATGAATTAGAAAAAGGGAATGTAAAAGGTTATGTGGGTAGCCCGGAAGGTAAAGCTTGAGTTTTTCCGCCCCGTGACATAGAATACACGAAATATGAGCGGTCTTAATCTCAAAAATGAAGGCTTTTAGAGCGAAAAATCAAAATTAAACAGGCTGAGAAATTAAAAGGAGGGAGATATGTCAGGAGTATTAAAGGACAAAGTAGCCATTATAACGGGAGCTAGCCGTGGTTTTGGGAAGGTCTTCGCCTTGAGGTTTGCCGAGGAAGGAGCCAAATTGCTATTAACTACTACCAGTCTGGAAAGGGCTCAGGGCACGGTTAACGAGGTAAAGGCTAAAGGCGGGGAAGTAGCAATCATGGAGGCTGATATCTCGCACGAAGATGCTGGTAAGAAGATAGCGGAAAAGGTTATGGAGCAGTATGGCAGAGTCGATATCCTCGTCAATAATGCTGCTATATGGTTTGGAGTCAATGCCCAGCCTTGGGATGTCTGGACGGTGAAGGAGTGGGATCAGATGTTTGTGGTGAATGTAAGAGGAACGTGGGTGGTCTGTAAGGCTATAGCTCCCCTGATGATAAAGCAGAAAAAGGGTAAGATTATCAATATTGCATCTAATATTGCCAGAGTCCCCGCGGCTCAACTCTTTTTGCCATATGCCTGTACCAAAGGAGCGGTTTACATACTAACTCATGCCCTGGCTAGAGCTCTGGGTTCCTCAGGTATTAATGTTAACGCTATCGCCCCGGGATACGTGGCTACTGAAGCCAGTCTAGCCCAGACGGATAGCGACAAAATATTCGAGATTGCCACCGGGGAACAATCTATTCACCAACGTTTACAGCGAACTGACCCGGTGGGGGCAGTCCTGTTTTTAGCCTCAGCTGCCTCGGATATGATCTCGGGACAGATCATTTATGTTGATGGCGGAACCGTGATGATATAGGCAACGGAAGCCCCCCATCTGCTCTAGTTTAGGCAGTCACTGTTGCCGCACAGATCAGTGCCGTGAATTGTCCCGGCTAAGGCCAGAGTTCCTGAGCCACGTCTGCCAGCCCCAGTTCCAGCAGTTTCTTTTTACTCGGCTTGGCTGTCTTGAGGTCCCAGTCCATGGCAGTAAGGTACTCTTTGATCATGGTGTCCTCATCAACGGTTACTCCGGCTACAGGTCCCGCTTTCAGTGATGGTCTGCCCAGTACCCTGTCGGGGACTTTGAACTCTAGCGGGTTCAATCCCTCTCGAATATTGAAAGCCTGCCGGAGGTTAGAAATTCTCTCCCCCGTCTTAAGCAGTTCGTCATCGGTTATTTCCCAGCCGGTAACCGCCCTCATAAAGTCAGCGATAGGGTCAATGTTGGGAAAAGCCCAGAACACGAACAGGCACGTCCCGGTACAAACCACGGCCTGGTGGAAATTGCTACCTCTCTTGCGCGCTTCTCCCCTGCCGGAAAAGGACTTTAAGTCGAATTTAGGCAGCAGTCCTGAAGGATATGCGGGTGCATCCGACAACTCTGAGCCCACAAAATGGCGACCCGGAGTGGGGTCCAGCCTGTAGCTGGTTGCAAAGTAAAACGCATGCTTCGGGTCATGTGCCGGAAGCTCCTGCCCCCCAACATGTATGGCGTATTGGTCGGCGCCCCTGCCAATCTTCTCCGCTGCCGCCTTTACTCCATCGGCTAACACGGCACCGAAACCTTCTCTCTTGGCCAATTTTTCGGTCATGGCAACGATAGATTTATGGTTGCCCCAGGTCATTTCGATACCATCGGTGTCGGCCTTGGTGATAAGCCCCTTCTCATAGCATTCAATGGCTAGGGCGATGGCAGCCCCGGCAGAGATGGTGTCAATCCCCCAGCGATCGCAAATATCGCTTGCCTTGAGTATCGATTCCAGGTTGTTATTGAGACAATTGGTGCCAAACATGGCAATCGTTTCATATTCCGGTCTACGGGAACCGGCTGCATATTTATACTCTCCGGTTCCTGCCTTCATGTACCCTCCGCATCCGATGGGACACTGGTAACAGGCAAACTTTTTCGACATACGCGCAATCACAGCCTCTTTTGCTATGGGTTGAAAATCTGGAAAGTCAATAACCCCTACTCCTGTCCAGTTTTTGACCGGCGAATCACCAGTCTGAACGCCGATATCAACGAGGAAAGGCGTGCCGAACGGCTTTAACCAGACAATATGCCCCCCCAGTTCACCCAGGTATTTTCTTCTCAGTTCCTTAGTTCTTTTTTCATCGGCAAGAGGGACCTTCATGTTGCCCTTCACCGCCACTGCCTTAAGCTTCTTTGAGCCCATCACGGCACCCAGACCAGAACGAGCCGCAGTTCTGCTCTTGCTTACGACTGCCGATATGAGAGAGAGATTCTCCCCTGATGGTCCAATGCAAGCTACCTCCACATCCTTGCCCAGTTCAGATTTGAGTATCTCTTCGGTCTGGCGAGTGTCCTTGCCCCACAGGTGGGCGGCATCCCTTAGCTCAGCCCTGCCATTATTGATAAAGAGGTAGACCGGCTTTGACGATATGCCGGTAAAGAACACGGCATCGTAGCCGGCGAACTTCAAGAAAGCACCGAAGTAACCACCGGAATTGGCATCACCCCAACCCCCGGTCAGCGGTGATTTTCCTACCATGGTGTATCTTGTACCCGAAAGCGCCGGGGTACCGCTAAACGGGCCGCTAAGGATGCCGAAGGTATTATCCGGTCCCAGCGGGTCAACCCCAGCCTTTTGTCGGCTGAAGAGGATTCTGGCGCCGATGCCATAGCCTCCAATGAACTGGCGGCAAAGCTTTTCGTCGAGCGCCTCATCCTTTAGCTCCTTTTTGGAAAGGTCCACAAACAGAACCCTTCCCATATAACCTCGTGCCATAGTTTCCCTCCTTTTTTAAACACCTGTTTTAAAATCCTAAATTTCAAGCACCAAATCCTGAATGCCGATTTCATCCCGACGTTGTCGGGACAAATTCAAAACCGTTTTTTTGTGTCGAGGCGTGCAGGAATCCCTTCCTTCACGATTGAAATGGTAAACAATACAGCTGCCTCTTTCTAAAAGTTTTGCGTTTTGAGTTGTCATTTTGATTTTTGCCTTTTGATTTCTGAACTTCTATATTGTTTGGCATTTGATGCTTGAGATTCATTTCTTTACTGTTCCTTTAAATTGCTGCCCAATAAATTGGGCAACCACGTTTTATTAGCCCCCTAGGGCGGCATATTATATCAGCTAAGCTACAGTCCTAAATAGGCTTTCTTTACCATGTCGTCTTGTAGAAGGTCTTTACCTTTTCCCTCTGAGACAATCCGCCCGTTTTCCAGCACGTAGGCTCGGTCGGCTGTCTCAAGGGTGCGTCGAACATTTTGCTCAACCAGCAATATGGTAATTCCCTGCTCACGCAGGCGTTTTATGACCTCGAGAACTTCCGATAGTAATCTCGGTGCCAGACCATACGACGGCTCATCAAACATGCACAGTCTGGGACTGGACATTAAGCCTCGACCGATGGCTACCATTTGCCCTTCACCGCCGCTTAATTTCTTAGCTGATTGCCTTTCCCTTTCTTTTAGTACCGGGAAAAGTTGGTAGACCTCCTCAAGCGTTTTTTCCTTCCGTTTCCAGGCTTCAGAGGTATACGCACCCAGTTCCAGGTTTTCACGCACTGTCATGGTAGTAAAAAGCTTTCTGCCCTCGGGTATATGAGAAATGCCTAGTTGCACAATGGTATAAGGTGATAGCTTATCTATTCTCTTACCGAGAAACTCCACACTACCTGAAGCTGGACGTAGTGCACCAGATATAGTATTAAGCAGTGTCGTTTTACCGGCGCCATTAGCGCCAACTAAAGCCACTATTTCCTTCTCATTGACTTTTAAAGAGATGTCCCGTAGGGCTTGAGACTTGCCATAAAAAACATCCAGGTTGCTAACTTCCAGCATGAGCCTCCTCCCCCAGGTATACCTCGATAACTGTCTTATTGGCGGCAATCTCCTGCGGTGTTCCTTCAGCAATCTTCTCACCATGATGGAGCACCATAATCCGCTCACATATGCCCATAATTGCCTTCATAACATGCTCAACCATGAAAATGGTAATCCCTGTATCCCGAATCTTGGTTACCAGATGCATAGCCTCGCTTGTCTCCGTGGCGTTTAGACCGGCCATCAGTTCATCAAGCAACAACAGTTCCGGCTTGGTGGCCAGCGCTCTGGCTACTTCAACCCGCTTCTGGTTGACCAGGGTCAAGTCTTTAACTGGAGTCGCGCTCATTGCCGACAGCCCGACAAACTCTAATGCCTGGGTAACTTCCCTGGCGGCATCTGCCCCTGAAATACGGGTTGGCGTCCCGAAAAACGCCGCCATTAACACATTCTGGAGGACCGGCATATCGGCGAAAATTTTAGTCTCTTGAAACGTCCTGGCCACTCCCCTCCGGCATATTTGATAAGGCTTTAAGCCATTGAGCTTCTGGCCTTTGAATCTTATTCCCCCTGATTTAAAAGGAATAGCTCCCGATATTAAATTAAACAGCGTTGTCTTACCAGCTCCATTGGGGCCAATCAGCCCCACGATTTCGGCCTGGTCAATATGGAAGTCAACATGGAATACCGCCGCTAACCCCCCGAAATACTTGGTTACGCCCTGGCCTTCAAGTATCGGCATGTTGCTCTGCTTGGTCTCCTTTCCATAGCTTCGACATCAATCCCCCCAGTCTATGCCGCCCCCTTTCTATCAAGCTTGCCAGCCCGCCGGGTAAGAATAAGATAACCAGTACCATTATAGCACCGAAAACGAGCATGAAATAATAGGGAGTTTTACTCTGCAGAACGTGCCTCAGGTAGGCAAAAGCAAACCCGCCTACCACCGGACCGTAAGGCTGCCCCACGCCCCCAACTATGGCCATCAGAAGGGGCAAGAAACTATAGTTCAGATTAAAGGCGATTGTCGGGTCAACATATAGCCATCTTGTCGCCACGATTGCCCCGGTGGCTCCCATGAAAAAGGCGCTGAGGGCAAAGGTAAGAACCTTCACCTTGGTTGTATTGACGCCCATGTGAGCGGCCGCTTCCTCGTTCTTACCGATGCCCTGCATGGCTAAACCTAATCTCGAGCGCCTGATAAAATAGACGGTAAGCAGCGTCGCCACAAGAATGGCGAGCATGATGTAGTAGACAGTGTTGCCATCTACGTTGCCAACGTATCTGCCGCGAACGCCTGTTACATAAAACTCATAGTACTGAAAAAGCCGCCTGGCGAGCTCGAGAAGTCCGAAGCTGAACATGGTAAAATATATGCCCCTCAGCCTCAGAGTCGCTAAGCCAACGATAAGGGCGAAACACGAAGCGGCTAGACCACCCATAACGATAACCGCTGGCAGTGGTAATAATGCTGCCCCTCGTTCAAACAACAGAGCTGAAGCATATATGCCACACCCGAAGAAGGCCGCCGACGCCAGTGATATGTAACCGGTCGGACCGGAAAACATAGTCCAGCTCACAGCAAGGATGATATACATAAGGATGGTGGTCATTAGTGGTATGGTTCCTAGGGCGGTATAGAGGGGTGCCGTAGCCAACAGGACTACAATTAGAACAAGTACCACCGGTACCAAGAACCTTTTGGAAGCAAACGTGGCGATGTTCATGTCAGCTCTTTCCCATAATACCTGTTGGCCTCACCAGGAGCAATATTATGAATATGACATAAAAGGCAGGCATGGCAAAGAGCGGCTGCGTCCAATTCAGTATCTCGCTGATAATACCGAGTATTAGACCTCCAATAAAAGCGCCAGGGACACTGCCCAGCCCGCCCAGGACGACCACTATCATGGCGATGAGGGTATAGTTCATACCCATGTTTGTGGAAACGGAGTAGCACGTGCTGTAAAGCACACCGGCGAGACCAGCCAGTGCAGCACCAAGCCCAAAACATAAAGCCAGCACCCGGTCAGTGTTTATCCCCATGAATTCAGCCGTCGCCCGGTCTTCAGCCGCGGCTCTGATGGCTTTTCCCATGCGGGTACGCATCAGGAAGAAGTAAAAGGCTAAAGCTATGCCGATAGCAAATGAAAGAGCTACTACTTGATTTGCCATGACTTGCACTCCGAGTATCCTAATGGGATATGCCAGAAAAGTCACCCGCCACGGTAAGCCAGGCCATATTATTTTGGCTGTAGCTTGAATGACGAAGAGCAGACCAAAAGCAGCTAGCAGGGAACTGCTCTCGAAGGCCCCCAATGATGGTGACGACTTTAGAAGTTTTCTGAACAGAGTGCTATGAAGTAGGAAACCTATTATCCAGAAACCAAGAGCGACAATGGCTAGAGAAAGCAGCGGGTTAATGCCAAACAGGACGTACAGGGAAAGGGTGGAGAAAGCGGCGAACATGATAAACTCGCCGTGAGCTAGGTTCAACACCCGGGCAACACCATACTGCAGGGTGAAGCCCATGGCAACCAGGGCATAGATGCCGCCCGTCAGTATACCGTTAAAGATTATCTTGGGGATAAACCCAATCATAGTCTTAGCGTCTTATTCTTATTGTCCTTGGCAATCGCACACAAGCAGGCTGCCCAGAAAGATACCCTTTGGATAAGCTACCTCCCCCGGTGAATCTTCCTAGACAGCCTGCTTACTACTTTTCTAGACTCCTATCTAGATTCCTGTTTTACTGTCTCCCATGGGGTTAACTCACCCAATCTGGCTTGGGATAGATGGATGGCGCCGTTTGATTCTCATCAGGGTCAATGACCTCAAAGATCATATACTCTGTAGCGTCACCTGCTATGCCAGCGGGTTTCTCTCTGGCGGTGCCGGTCACTCCACCGGGAAGCCAGCCATTCGCCTCCGTTACGTGTTGCCACTGACCGACCTCCCCCACATGAGATGCAATTGCCAGAAGACCGCCGCTGGCCCCGATTGGAAAGGTGCCATCGTAGGTGGTATACCAGGTCTCTCCCAGAATCGTGTCTAGCTTCTCTGAAGCCAGTACATCCCTTACTTCTAGGGGTTTAAGGCTTCCAGCCTCCTCGATAGCCTTCTCAAGCATCTGCAGCCCGACATAGTAGTAGTGACCTCCCCACCAGTCCATTATTGCCCGGCCTTCGTAGTAATCAATCATGTCTGCAGCGAAGTCGCTGAGTGCCGCCGAACTGTACTCATTCCAGGCACCATAACCACATACTCCCACCGAGTCCGGACCGAACGTCAGGTACCAACCCTCGTAACACGCCGCAGGCCCGGTCACTATACCCTTGAAGTTTATGCCATTCTCTATTGCGTATCCGACAGCGTCGAAGGGGGTAGGTGGATAGGTATTTAGAATAAGGACATCCGCTCCTGCTGCCTTAGCCAGCTCCACGTGGGGTCCTACCACCTCTCCGGTTGAAAACGCTGGGTGCTTTAGTTCGCCGAGGATGTTAATGGTGTCGTAGGGTTCGGAGAATTCAAAAAACTGGCCGGTATACTCGACGCCAAAGAGGTCATCAATGGACAGGATGTACACGTCGATGACCCCATCCTCCTCCTCGGCCGCCCATTCGTCCAAAATCTCACAGAGCGTAGGCACCTGGTTCCAGTTGGAGAAGGCCAGGTTGCTGAACATGTAAGGATACTTGTCCATTTCCTGCGCGACTGACGTGCAACCGCCCTCAGCTCCTACAAGGGGAATCCCGTAGAGACTGGCAATTGGTCCGGCCGCTTCGAGGAATGGGGTACAACAAGGCCCGATGGCAGCTACGTACTTTTCCGTAACAAGATTTGTGTGCAAATAGTTGGTCATAGTGTCCATGTCACTGCCATCATCCTTTACATCTATGTACACGGGAATTGTCTTGTCATATTCCTCCACATAGATCCCGCCATTAACGTCATTGACCACGTACTGCCAGTACTTATAGATTGGCCCCATTGCCGTGTCTTCAAAAACGCTTAAAGGGCCAGTGACAGACCTTGAGGCAAAGATGTAGATGTAATCAGGTGCCTCCGGCTCCTCATCTCCGCCCCCACAGCCGATAAGACCCACGCTGAGAGCTAGCACAACCGCTAGCGAGATAAAAAGTATTCTATTTTTCACTATTTCTCCTCCTTTCATTTATAATTTGGTTCTGCTGCCTTAGATAAGCTTCCTGTAGTAAAAGCGCTCCTCTCACCTCCTTTCATTATTTATTATTTATTTTATCTTTATCATATACTTCTTATGTTAAAATCCTGTTAATTAAGTATATGTTACAATTTTCTGATTTTCCGTTCGGTTTTGGGGATTCCTGGAAAGCACCATTTTATATACCGCCTCTTTTGGGTGGGGAACAAATGACCACCCCTTGTCTTTTGACTTCAATTAACATTTTATCACCTCCCCCTATACGAGTCAAGCCTTCGAGTAGACATAACGTTAAGTATAAACAATTTAACTTCAGGGGTGTAGCTCAGTAATTATTTTCCCAATCCCAAAGCTGGGCAGTTGTATATGTCTTGACTTCCGACATTTTGTAGAAGTCGCGGCACGAAAGTCATTGCGGGGATAACGAGGTGCAGTGGCGGAAGTAAAGATGGAAAGGCTCAATTCAGCGTCTTTTCTTCCGGGCAACTCTCTTTCGGCCCTGTCTTCTTGTCCGGGCAGCTCTCCTTCTACGCACGAGGAAAATCACCAGTCCCACTGCAACCGCCGCTGCCGATATAATCCCGCCAATTACCAGCCAGTTGATTGGTGGAATCTCCTCAAAGTTGGTGGTGATTTCGTAGTTGCCGTGCATGGTGATGACGGTTATGGCAGCGTTCACATTGGCGATGGTGTCCACAGCACCGGTCCATTTGACAAAGCGGTAGCCCTCCTCGGGCTCGGCAACCAGGCGGACCATCACCCCGGCATTATAGGTGAACGCCCCCTCGTCGGGGGTGGTTACGCAACCGCCAGCGGTGCTGGAGATAGTAAGAGTGTACTCGACAACTCCCAGATTCCATTTGGCAAGCTCGATCTCAGGGCCTGCGGCGACCACGGTGCCGTCGTCTTTACGCCCGACCGTGTGATAGCTGCCTGCGATGACCTGGGTGGTGTCTGTCCAGTCGCCGACATTGCACTGGCCGTAGTCGTTGTCTCCCACGGCGACCACAGTGCCGTCGCCTTTAAGCCCCACGGTGTGCCTCAGGCCTGCGGTGACCTGGATGATATCCGTCCAACCGCCGACGTCGCACTGCCCGAGCGAGTTGTCTCCCACGGTGACCACGGTGTCGTCCGCTTTACGCCCCCCCGTGTGACGCCAGCCTGTGGCGATCTGGATGATGTCCGTCCAGCCGCCGACATTGCACTGCTCGTAATCGTTGTCTCCCGTGGCGACCACAGTGCCATCGGCCTTCAGCCCCACAGTGTGCCAGCTATCTGCTGTGACCTCGATGATGTCCGTCCAGCCGTCGACATTGCACTGCCCGTAGTCGTTATATCCCGCAGCGACCACCATGCCGTCGGCCTTCAGCCCCACAGTGTGCCACATGCCTGCGGCGACCTGGATGATGTTCGTCCAGTTGCCGACATTGCACTGCCCGTAGTAGTTGTATCCCACGGCGACCACAGTGCCGTCGTTTTTAAGCCCCACCGTGTGCTGCCAGCCTGCGGCGACCTGTATGATGTCCCTCAAACCACTGACATTGCACTGCCCGTAGTAATCGTCTCCTACGGCGACCACGGTGCCGTCGGCCTTCAGCCCCACCGTGTGTCCCCAGCCTGTGGCGCCCTCGATGATGTCCGTCCAATTGCCGACAGCGCACTGCCTGTAGTAGTTGTCTCCCAAGGCGACTACGGTGCCGTCGGCTTTCAGCCCCACTGTATGCCAGCCGCCTGTGGCGACCTGGATGATGTCCGTCCAGCTGCCGACATCGCACTGCCGGTAGCGGTTACTGCCCACGGCGACCACAGTGCCATCGGCCTTAAGCCCCACCGTGTGACCATAGCCTGCCGCCACCTCGATGATGTCCGTCCAGCCGCCGACATCGCACTGTCCGTAGTCGTTGTCTCCCACGGCGACCACAGTGCCGTCGGCCTTAAGCCCCACCGTGTGGTCAGAGCCTGCGGTGACCAGGACGATGTCCCTCCAGCCACCGACATCGCACTGCCCGTTGCCGCTGTATCCCACGGCGACCACAGTGCCGTCGGCCTTAAGCCCCACCGTGTGGTCAGAGCCTGCGGTGACCCGTGTGATGTCAATCCAGCTGCCGACATCGCACTGCCCGGCGAAGTTGTCTCCCACGGCGATGACAGTACCGTCAGCCTTAAGCCCCACCGTGTGGTCAGAGCCTGCGGCGACCTGGATGATGTCCGTCCAGTTGCCGACATTGCACCGGCCGCCGGTGTTGTCTCCCACGGCGATTACAGTACCGTCGGCCTTAAGCCCCACCGTGTGATGGCTGCCTGCGGCGACCCGGATGATGTCCGTCCAGCCGCCGACATCGCACTGCCCGTAGACGTTGCTTCCCACGGCGACCACGGTGCCATCGGCCTTAAGCCCCACCGTGTGATAATAGCCTGCGGCGACCATGGGCGTTACTTGCCCTTGCCCTGTAACAGAATACGTATTCAGTGCCATCGCGGAAGCAAGGCTAGGGCTATCTACTGTCGAAATAATTGCATGCTCATCTGGCAGATGCACGGTTGCTGAAGCTTCTGCTACCGAAGCAGGAAGGATCAGGCTGAAGGCCAGAACGATAGCAAGCAGGGCTGGTAGGAGCATCTTTCTATTTTTCATTGCTGCCTCCTATTATCCAGAGAAGCTGCTTAATTTCGATTTCCCGTTTAGAATAGAATTCCTCTCCATTGATGGGAGAGGATTAAGGTGAGGGTGAAATTTCTCTCCCTCTAACTCCCTCCCGCTAGGGGGAGGGAGAATTATAAGAAAGCTCCGCCCACATTTTTAAAAACTTGTTTTAGAATCCTAAATTTCAAGCACCAAATCCTGAATGCCGATTTCATCCCGACATTGTCGGGACAAATTCAAAACCGTCTTTTTGTGTCGAGGCGTGTAGGAATCCCTTCCTTCACGATTGAAATGGTAAACAATACAGCTGCCTCTTTCTAAAAGTTTTGCGTTTTGAGTTGTCAGTTTGATTTTTGGCCTTTGATTTTTGAATTTCTATACGGGAAAATCTTACTGCCTCGCCACCGCCTTCGGCGGCATATCACACCGGTTAAGCTACAGTCCTAAATAGGCTTTCTTTACCAGTTCGTCTTGGAGAAGGTCTTTACCTTTTCCCTCTAAGACAAGCTGCCCGTTTTCCAGCACATAGGCCCGGTCGGCTGTCTCAAGGGTATTTCGGACATTTTGCTCAACCAGGAAGATGGTAATTCCCTGCTCACGCAGGTGCTTTATGACCTCGAGGACTTCTGAGAATAATTTCGGTGCCAGACCGTACGACGGCTCATCAAACATGCACAGTCTGGGATTGGACATTAAGCCTCGACCTATGGCTACCATCTGCCGTTCACCGCCGCTTAACTTCTTAGCTGATTGCTTTCGCCTTTCTTCTAGCACCGGGAAAATTTTATAGACCTGCTCCAGCGTTTCTTTCCTCCGCTTCCAGGCTTCAGAGGTATACGCACCCATCTCCAGGTTTTCACGCACTGTCATGTTGGCAAAGAGCTTTCTGCCCTCGGGTATCTGAGAAATACCCAGTTTCATAATTTTATGAGGTGCTAGCCTGTCTATTCTCTTACCGAGAAACTCCACACTACCTGAAGCTGGACGTAGCAGACCGGATATGGTATTAAGCAGTGTCGTTTTACCGGCGCCATTGGCACCCACCAGAGCCACTATCTCTCCCTCATCCACTCTTAAAGAAACGCCCCGTAAGGCTTGAGACTTGCCATAAAAAACATCCAGGTTGCTAACTTCCAGCATGAGTCTCCTCCCCCAGGTATACATCAATAACTGTCTTATTGCAGGCAATCTCCTGGCATGTTCCTTCGGCAATCTTCTCACCATGATGGAGCGCCATAATCCGCTCACATATGCCCATGATTGCTTTCATAACATGCTCAATCATAAAAATGGTAATCCCTCTATCTCGAATCTTGGTTACCAGCTCCATAGCCTCGCTTACCTCGGCAGGGTTTAGCCCGGCCATCAGCTCATCAAGCAACAACAGCTCCGGCTTGGTGGCTAGCGCTCTGGCTACTTCAACCCGCTTCTGGTTTTCCAGCGTTAAGTCTTTCACTGGAGTTTCGCTCATTGCCGACAGCCCCACAAACTCTAATGCCTGGCTGGCTTCCCTGGCAGCATCTGCCTGTGTAACACGGTTCGGGCTCCCGAAAAACGCCCCTACCAGTACATTCTGAAGGACCAGCATATTGCTAAAAACTTTAGTCTCTTGAAACGTCCGTGCTATCCCCATCCGGCATATTTTATGGGGCTTTAAGCCGTTGAGCTTCTGACCCTTAAACCTTATTTCCCCTGAGCTAATAGGAAAAGCCGCCGATATTAAGTTAAACAGCGTTGTCTTGCCAGCTCCGTTGGGACCAATCAGCCCCACGATTTCGCCCTGGTCAACATGGAAATCAACATTGGATACCGCTGCTAAACCCCCAAAGTACTTGGTTACATCTTGACCTTCAAGTATTGGCATGCTGCTCTCCCTGTTCTCCTTTCCGTAACCTCGCCATTAGCCCTCCCAGCTTATCCTGCAATGTTGGTACGAGCCCTGCTATTCCATTGGGCAGGAACAAGATAACCGCTACCAATATAATACCAAAACCGAGCATAAAATAGCTATACAGTTGAGCTCTTAGCGTTTTCTCTAAGTAGCCAAAAATAACGGCACCTACTACCGGACCATAAAGCTGCCCCATACCCCCAAAGACAGCCATCAAGATTGGCATGAAAGAATAGAATAGACTGAAGGCAATATTGGCGTTGACATATATAAGGCCAGGCGCCGCAATTACCCCGGCTGCCCCCATGAACATACTGCTGACGGCAAAGATGAAAACCTTCGTCCTGGTAGTATTGATGCCCATGTGTTCCGCCGCTTCCTCGTTTCCGCCGATGCTCAGCAGGGCCAGGCCGTATCTGGAACGCCTGATAAAATAAGTAGCGAGCACCGTCACCACTACCAGGCCGAGCATTGTGTAAAGGAGGGTCTCGTTATCTATCGGAGTGATATGCTGACCGTGCTGCCCCCATAATCTAGTCTCCAAGAATTGGATAATTTCGGTCATGAATACAACGAGTCCAAAGGTAAAGATAGCAAAGTATATGCCCCGCAGCCTCAGGGTCACCAGGCCGACCAGAAGGGCAAATGCAAAGGATACGAGACCTCCGATAGGTATAATGAGGAAGAAAGGCAATTCTTTCTGCAGCAGGGCCATAGTATATATGCCCAGACCAAAAAATGCCGCCGGTGCTAATGACATGTAACCGGTAGTGCCGGAAAACATAGCCCAGCTCACCGCTAGCACGACATATATGAGTACGGTGGTCAGCACGCGGACATCAGATGCCCGAGTATATAAAGGAAAGGTGGCTACGAAGATTAAGATTAGAAAGAGGAATCCCACCAAGAGTAATTTTCTGTGTGTTGATATAAATCGGGTTATATCCATTTTTACTTTATTTCTTCCCTAAAATACCCGTTGGTCTGACCAGCAACAGGACCATGAGCATTGCGTAATAAACAGGCACGGTAAGAACCGGCTCCCAAAGGCCAGCAACCAGCATGGACACGATACCAATTAGGATTCCGGCAACAAAACTGCCCGGGACACTGCCCAGTCCTCCCAGGACGACCACAATGAGGGCGATTACGGTATTTGAAAAGCCCATGTTTGTGCTAACTGCGGTCTTCATGCTTACCAGTGTGCCAGCAATGCCTGCTAGCAACGCACCCAACCCGAAAGAGAAAGCCAGAATCATGTTGGTATTTACTCCCATCAGTCCCGCCGTCCCCGGATCTTCCGCCGTGGCTCTGATCGCTCTTCCCATGCGGGAACGGCTCAAGAAAAGATAAACAGCGACGCCCAGGGCTAGAGCGATTGCAAAGGTTACGAATTGATTCTTGACAAAGTCCATCCCCAGAAACGACACTAGATCGGCTAGATAATAAGATGGCATTAACCTGCCACCCCATGTTATTCGGGCTATGTACGAGATGATATACATCACACCAAAGGCAGCTAACAGAGCGTTGCCCTCGAAGGCAGGCGGCGAGGGCGCCCATGCTTTAAGAGTTCTGAACAGAGTTGCTTGAAGCACAAAACCGATGACAAACATAAGAGGACCGATAATAACCGGTGCCAACAGGGGATTAATCCCTAACCCGCTGAGGGTAAAGGTGAGCACGGCCCCCAGCATAACAAATTCGCCATGAGTAATGTTTAGCACCCGGCAAACGCCATACTGTAGGCTTAACCCCATAGCCAGCAAGCCATATATGCCGCCTTGAAATATCCCAACTATGATTAGCTGTGGAATTCTCTCAACCATAACGCCGGCTTCTTATCCTTATTGTCCTTGGTTATCACACACGGGCAGGCTGTCCAGAAAGACACTCCCGGGAAACTACCCCCGATATCCTTCCAGACAGCCTGCTTACTATCCTAGGCTCCTTATCTTAATATCTATCTTAATCTATCTTATCACTTAGCAATATGCTCGAGCTAGGGTAGCCAGTTCCACAGGTCAGTCATGGGGTACACGAAGTCTGCCGTAGCGTCGTAGTTCGGAAGCACATCGTTGATCCCGTCATAGCCGGTGATTTCGAAAATTCCGGATTGCCACTGGCCAATCTGACCCGTTTGGCACATGTAGTCCACAATTCCACCACCGTAGCCATTTCCGAATACTCTGTACCAGGTGTCGCCGAAGCAGGTTGAAGCCGGATTTGTGTCGCTATATGAGGCCATGACATCTCTTATAGCCGTGTTGTCGAGGTCCCCGACCTCCTCTACGGCTTCCTTCCACATCGAAAATCCTGCCTCGAAGATGGGTTGGCCCCAGAAGTCCAGCAACTCAGTCCCATGGGTCGCCCCAAACATGTTCGGACATACCGAAGAGTAATTTGCCCAGTCGTCCTCGATCTGAGCTCCTATTTCAGCATACAGGTCAGCCATCGATATCGTCGGCGTCCCGACCTTGACTGTTGTCTTCGCATTGGAAGTCCCGAAGGATATTACTCCCTCTATTGCATCACTGCCCCAGGATACTTCGAAGTACCCTTGGCTGGAGCCCGGTCCGAATAGCATAGCCGGCGGGTTGAAGCCGTAGGTTTGGGCTGCTATGAAAAGGGACGCCACATTCCAGGGATAGGTATAAGCGCAGAAGATGTCATAATTCGGGTCCGCCGGGTCTCCCAGAGCAGTTATAGCACCCTGGATTATCGTGTCTGCTTCGCCCTGAGTCATCATAAACGAGTGTTCAAGCCCACCCGCAGGAAGGACATTCGCTGCACCAAATTCAATCTCGGTTGTCTGGAGATATTCCAGGCCGTGCTCGGCTCCTAGCCCTCCAATGTAGGTTACATATGCGATCGGGTCACGTGCGGTTACCTTTTCGTCCATCATGCCTTTCAAGACTGGTATCTCGTACCAGTTGGCAAAGCTCAGGTTGATCCACACGTAGGGCCACTGGTCTATGAAGTCTTCATGTTCCCAAACCATCTTGCTGGCACCGCCCTCGAGGGTCAAGATGATGATACTATTTGCGTTGCATACAGGGGCCAGCGTGTAGATACTATCGGTACTCGGGCCGCCAAACATGACGTTAGCCCCATCATCTATTATTCCCTGTGCTACGGTTGCCATGTCCCATGACGCAAGGCTGAAGTCTCTTACCACGAGTTCCAGGTCCACCGATTCTTCATATTCGCTCAGATAGATCCCGCCGTCGTCATTGACACTATCAACGAACCACCGCATAGCTGGTCCGCCATGGTAACAATCAAAAATAAACTGATCTTCGTCTAAGTCCCTGACGGCACCACATATGATGCTGTCTGGCGCCGGCGGCGGCAGATCCTCGCCCCCACAGCCGATAAGACCCACGCTGAGAGCTAGCACAACCGCTAGCGAGATAAAAAGTATTCTATTTTTCACTGTTTTCTCCTCCTTTCATTTATAATTTGGTTCCGCTACCTTGAATAAACTTTCCGTCGTAAAATTGTGCCTCATCACCTCCTTTCATTATCTTTATTTTATCTTTATCATATACTACTTATGTTAAAATCCTGTTAAGTAAGTATATGTTGCAAAATTCTGATTTCCCGTTCAATTTTGGGCACTGCTGGTTATTTTGTAAGAGCTTGGTTTTTTGCTCTTCGGTGTGACAGTATGCCACCCTTCCCACACGCCTGTCAAGGTTTCTGAGATTCCTTCCCAAAATTTCATGCGCATTGGCTAAAAGGGCAGAGGTAACAGTTCAGATTTTCCAAAACCCCAGTGTACCACATCGCTCCCCGGCCCTGTCAAGGGTTTGTACTCGTTCAGGTGATTGGTGACACTTTCTCCTTTCTTTTATTTTGCCAATGTTGTTCTAGATATTCCAGTGGTGTAAGGTAGCCCAATGCCTGGCTCGGACGAACAGTAT
>Ga0315533_1000637_pt1 | contig 28898 bp, 39 predicted proteins | sample SalMarSW160130MG_FD_203081 | JGI IMG/M metagenome (GOLD analysis project Ga0315533, IMG submission 203081) | Salt marsh sediment microbial communities from the Plum Island Ecosystem LTER, Massachusetts, United States - Salt Marsh Sediment SW1601-30 ...
CTTCCAGGCGAGAGGTAATATCTATAATTTCTACTCTTTCCCTGCTTCTCAGGGAAAACTCATCTCGGAACATTTTACTCTCCCTCATCTCTAAGGACCACTTGCTACATCTTTCGATTCTTTCCCTACAGTGTCTTTATGTTAATAGATTTAGCGATTTAGTCAAGAAATACCTCAGGACAATTTCTTCCGTCGCTGTGCTCGTATGTCGTATATGGTATATCGTAAGAAACTCTGAAACACACAACACAATACCATTCACGCGTTTCTTCTTTTCGATATACGATATACTATATCCTAATATACGATTAAGGAATGTCCTTCGGTAGACCATCCTGAGGTATACTAAACCAAATTTTAGGACTTGTCAATTTACTGGGAGAGCTCTATGTGTTTTAGTGAGGCTCTTTTTGACAAGAGCTACTTTTCAGCTAAGATAAAAACTAGCTTTTACCAATTACTGACTAAAACAGAGAACACGCAATGAACAAAGCAGACCTAATAGAAAAAGTAGCTAAAATGTCACTCAACCTTAAAATTAATACATAGGGTCTTTATAAGCACATTTTGAAAATAAAATAGACCAAGTCACTTTGTGAGTTAATTGCAGGTGAACAAGGAGGTAAATTAAGATGAAAAAGCATAAGGTAGGCACAATTTTGGTAATTCTAGTGGTCCTTTTATGGATGTGGATAAGTATAGGTATAAGTGCTCCTCTCAGCTTTCATGAAGATGCTTTTCGTTTATCTACCGGTGAGTTAATCATTGGTGAGCTTTTGAGTTTTGATGGAAGTATCTTCGAGATAAAAACAGAGAGAGGAGTGATTTGGAAAGAAAAGGAAGATGTAGTAGTTATCCTTATCGGAATAAACCCTTTGATCTACACAAGAGCGTTATCTCAATGGGCCTCTAAAGCTAGAGCCAGTAGCCAGTATAGCTCTTCAGGTTGGTCTGCTCAACAAGCTACCGGAGAGCCAAATACATCCCAGTGTGGTGATAATAGCACCGCCTGGGCTCCAGGGTCAAGAGGTTCTGGACCAGAGTGGCTAGAGTTAACTTTTGATACTCCGGTGTATGTTACAAAACTACGCGTGTATGAGACATACAATTCTGGCTCTATCTACAAAGTAGAGTTTGTAGATGTGTATGAGGAAAAACATGCTGCCTGGCAGGGAAAGGATACCACTACATGCCCGGCTTGGTTTGAGATAAATCTTGCCCAAACCCGGTATCTAGTCAAATCAGTGATTCTTCACACCCAGATAGAAGGCTATGAGGAAATAGACGCTGTAGAGCTAACAGGGATATTAATATCAAAATAGCCCACTTTTCTTGAGGCTTATTTTGACCTTCAATCTAAGTCAAATCACCGCACCTTTATGGGATCAATTCTCTCTATCCCTTTAATCTCATCAAAGTGAGCATCGCTACTGTAAATTCTACTCAAACCGTTGTTTAGCATCACCGCAGCATGAATGGCATCGCGAGGCTGAATATTCCGATATATTCGCAGTAACTTCAGAGCAAGGTCAACGTCATCTATAGTTACGGGAAACATCAAGCTAACCAGATTTTTAAAATCACTATAGGTCTCTTGAGCCCTCTCAAATTCTCTGATTAACCAATAACGATACAATATCTCCTGAAGAACCTCTGTATCACTGGCCACTATAATGTTTTCCTCTGCTATTCTCCTTATCAAAAGAGAACAAGGGTCTTTATACTTATGTTCCTTGCCCACAGTGTACATAATAATATTAGCATCAATAAAGGATACACTCACTTTTCCTTCCATCTTTGCATAATTTCTCCTTCCATCTTTTCCCAGTCTTTCACAGGAAGCTCTTTCTTTCGACAAAGACGTTCAGCAGCCTCTATTTTCTCCTTTCTTCCTACTATCTGATATTGTTTTTTTACTGCTCTTCGCACCAATTCTCCAACAGAGGACCTTGTTGAAGTGGCTAGTTTCTTTAATAGCTCGTATTCCTCAGGAGAAAATAGGATTTGTGCCCTTTTCGTTAAAATAGACATTCTCACTACCTCCATTCGATTTTATACACATACGTATCATTATATGTATAATACTGTATATCCTTAAAAAGTCAAGGTCTAGTTACTTGTGCTATTTTGTTACCACTCATTCACTCAAGAATTCCCGGCTAGAAGTCTTGTATGATAAGATGAACTCCCCGTTTCCAGTATCTCCAGTATGATATCTTCTGTTGCCCTGCCAACTCCTTTTAGTTCTCGCAGCCTTCCTTTCATAGCTGCCAAAGGCTCTTTTATTTTCGAGATTGGATAAGCAGCATAAGCGAAAGATGATGAAGTCCAGACCTATTTCACTTGCCTTTTTTACCGCCTCTTCCATCACTCTTTAATGAATTCTCTTTTTACATCTTTTTCTCCCAGAACTTATCTGCTTCTTCTTCCATCTTCTCAAGCCTATCATAATAATCCGGGAATTCATTCAGATGTGCCAAAGCAATTTTACCAGTCACCAGGGAATCATCGTTAGTTACATTGGTGAGCAAATTTTCAGAGCCATGCTCAAGTTCAACATTCATCCCCCTTCTAAATTGGTCTACATCAAACTTATCCCATTTAATACCTAATTCTTCTCCTATTTCTCTTGCTTCTTCTTCTGTGAATTCTTTTTTTGATTCCATTTCAATCCTCCTCGTACAATATGGTAAATAAACTCAGGCTGTGAATTTCCTCCAGCACCTCCAAAAATAGCTATTTCTAACCCATATCAGTGAAGATTTTCATTTTCAACTGCTCATATTTTGGATGCTTTTTCTTCTTTTCCTGAACTGCCTTCACAGGTCTAAATCTAGCTTCCTTTCCCAGGCAAACTTCCATATATTTCTTATATTGCTTTTTAAATCGTCTGTTCAGAATTATTATTAGTTCTTCCACAGGTAACCTGCATATTGGATCACCCTCTATATAGAACCTCTTATCCATATCCGGATCAAGGGGGCATAGGGGAGCACTGCACCTTGGATATTTAGGACACTTATCCATTAAGCGACGGTCGATTTCTTTTATCGCCTCACCTATAATAAGCTGAGAGTAGTTCGCCACTACTTATCTCCTCCAGGCTTCATTTCCCATCACCTTTGTCATCACTCCTCAGGAACTCATCCAGCACAGCCCTGGAGATTCTCCATTGGTAGCCGAATCTCTTCGCCGGTATCTGTCCAGACCTTACAAGTCTATAGACTGTGTTCCTGCATAAACTCAAATAGTCTGCTGTTTCCTCAATACTCATGACTTCCTTTGTCACTTTGGTGTCCCCTGGTTATAATTGGTTATATTATACAACAATTTATTAGATTTGCCAAGTTGACTGGAATCTAAAATAAACTCCACCTTGCTCCTACTCGCCATTCCTAAATGTATTTAGCCAGAGTGTATCTTGACAAGGATAAATGGTAGGTAAAGAGAAATTAAAAGAGACAGTAAAACTTGCTCAAGTTTCTTAATAAAGCAAAAGAGTTATAACTTGATATTTGAATATTCTGGTGAAAACTGCCGTCGTAAGCCCCATCCTTTTATGAGTGGGGAGGATGTCACTTCTTAGCGCCTACATTTTTTGCCTGTTCGAGAGCAATTTCATTAACGGCTGAAAGAGCCTTAACTCCAGAAGCTCCCTCAATAGCTCTAACTGCAATATTCTGTACCTGGGATGTAGCACTATTCAATTGTTTGGTTAGGGATTCGACTTGAGTTGCTTGCTTTGCTATAGTACTCTCAAGAGTTTTAATCTTAAGCTCAGCAACCTTTTCTCTTCCTTCAACCTCTTTGGCTAATAGTTCTGCTTTTTGTTTAGCCTGTCCTTCAATTAGGGCGGTAGTTTCTTTTTTAGCCTTTTCGACCGTTTTTGCAAGCTCAGCCGGGAAAGCTTCTGCCTTAGTTCTCAATTCTGCTATTTCTGCTTCTTGAGCAGCTACAGCAGCCTCCCTTTCAGCTAATTTCTTCTCTTGAGCTTCTCTTTCTTCTTTGAGAGTTTTCTTTAAGGCGGCTTTTTCTCCTTCATAAGCATCTTTATCTTTCTTTCTTGATAGAGCTAAATTATAAGCATACTCTTCTGCCTCTCTTTCTTTCTCTTTTTTAAGGTTTGCATCTCTTTCTTTGACAGCCAGTTCATGCTCCTTTTGTTCCTTCTGCCACTGTTCTCTTGTAATTGCCATCTCTTCTTCAAAAGCTTTCTTTTTTTCTTCATTTGTTTGAATAAGGGTGGCCATTGTCTCGGCAGCAACTTTAATGTCATAGATTTCTTCAAGATTCTTGGTTTCTGTAGTAATTGCTTGCTGAAGCTCGTCTAATTTATTTGTTTCTGCTATGAGCTTGTCTGATAAATCAGTTAGTGTCTTACTCAAATCCAATTTAAGATTGGCCAGTCCTTTGACAATGTTTTCTACTGTATAAGTTGATGCCTTTTCCACTACGGTCTTCAGAGCTACCTCTTTAGCTTCTTTATCCATACCCTTGGCAATCTTTTCTTTTTCCTTGTACTTAGCTAACAATTCTTCATATTTTTTGAGTATCTCCTCTTTTTTACTTTTCATTGTTAATTTCTGTTCCATTCCAGACCTCCATTTTAAATCTTTTGAGATTTAGCATTTACATAGACAGCACTTCTTTAATTTTCACAAAGTTCTTTATCTTTTATTGCTATAGAAAACATGCTCTATTCCACTACTTGAATTTCTATCCTTAATTTTTTACCATAATGAATGGATTGTATTTCAATTACTTGGAAATGTCAAAGTTGCTAGCTGATTTCCTTTCCCCACCAATTTATACCAATTTATATGGTTTTGTACCTCGCATGGACGCTATTTGGGCACCAAGATTCCCCTATTCCAACTAACTCTCCACCTGAACCAAATCACCCAAAAAGTCTTTCTAAAGTTAAATCTCAGCACTTGCCAATCTGCCAAGGATTAAAAGAGTCAAGGAATATGTGCTCCACCATTTATTTTAACAAAAGAGAGTTATTGGTCAACCCCACGCATCAATTCATGTGATTTTGTGCCTGAGATAGACACTATTTGGCCACCGGATATTATGGTGGAGAATTACTGGAACATGCAGAATTGACTTATTAAGTGTTAAGCGTAGAATATGATGATGTATATTGCAAAACTTGACTTGCATTGTGGGATAAAGATTTTATAGTTTAGCTAATAATGAAACTAAAAGGGGGTAATTATGGAAAGGATAGAAGATTTGGTAAAAGAATATAAGGATGAATGGCTCCTAATAAAAGTTATAGAAATAGATGAGCTTGATAGACCAATAAAAGGAGAACTTATTTTACACAGTAAAAACAGGGATGAGATTTATGAAGAACAGAAAAAGATGAAAAATGACCTTTACATAACCTATGCTGGAGAGATTCCCCAAAAGGGATATGCGGTGGCTTTCAATGGCACAGATAAGATTTAATCCCAATTCTCCTGTAATTGTTCTTGAGGTGACTCTGGAAAGTATGGTTGCAAAAAGAAGAATGAAGATGGCAGTAGATACGGGAGCAACTTATACTATGATTCCTTGGGAGATAGCAGAAGCTTTAGGTTACAGACCCGATATTTCTTCTCAAAGAATTACTTTAGTTACAGCAAGTGGAGTGGAAAGAGTTCCTCTAATAAAGGTAGATATAATAAGAATCCTTGGGAAAGAAATCAGAGATATAGAAATAGTGTGTCATGACCTACCTGCAAGAAGCTATGTTGATGGTTTATTAGGACTCAGATCTTTGAGAAAGCTTAAAGCAAAGATAGATTTTGATAAGGGTACATTAGAAATATAGAGTTAACAAATGGCATCGGAAAAAATAGAAAGGAAAAAACAAAGTATTTTAATTTGTCAGAATCGCTGGCAATTTGAGGAAAAAGAGCATTGCTGACATTTTTTCTTTCGGCACCAGTCCTTTCCCAATCTGAGGAGAGCTGTTTCAAAGTGAACAAAATCTTTCGCTTTTATTTTTATTCTGGATTTATTCCATGCAGATTTTAGATCTTGCAGAACCTTTTCATCACTATCCTCTTTCGTAAAGCCTAAATTCCGAGCAGCCTCAACTATTAAGATTGTGGGAAATGGATCTGCTTTTTCCCATATACCTCCTAGCTCCCTTAGAAAAATAGCTACTGTAACTTTGCCAATTCCCTTACCCAGATTTATTAACCTTTCCTCAAGGTCTCTACTATCTTTTGCCTTTGAATGTAAGGTATTCAAATCACCCTTGTATTCTTTAAGAAGATTTCCTGTTGTCTCTAGAAGTTTGGTAGCTGTTTTAAAATCATAACGGACATATCCTCCTTCATCTAGAATAATTACAAGCCCATCCCAGCCAGTATCCATGATTTTCTCAGGTGATATAACTTTCTTTTTTTCAAATTCCTTATAAGTTTTCCTGGCAATAGACTCAAATATTCTTGCTCCAAATAAAAGAGAAGCCAAAAACCACTTGAATATCTCATCACTCCCACGGGATAAGAGGTTTATGCCCAATAACTTAGAGTAACTCTCACCGAGTTCCTCTACTAGTATATTAATTAATTTTGTCCTTTCCATTTTATTCTGTGTTAGAAAAAGCCCTTTCCTAGCCTCCTAGAGAAACCTTAGCTTTATTGCTAATCTATCCATATTGTCGAGCAGAGTCAAATATTCCTTCCAGAGTTAAATTTCGTATTATTTTGTATCTCACATGGACACTATTTGGACACCAAAATCTCTATTCCAACCAACTATTTATTTGGAGCTGGATCACTCCAAAATGACTTTCCTAGGTCAAATCTCAGCACTTGCCAATCTGTTGGGGGCTTTGATGTGGTGAAGATCGTATATTTTGAATCCTGTTTTGGAAGTGAGGCTATGTTCAGCGCTATTTTCAGTGCTTGGTTGCTCTTACCAGAAAATTATGTTTGGGGACTGGTGTATCTTCCCCTATGTTAACAAAGCCACCTGTGCTATAGGTGTTGGAAACCCTGACGTTACTAAATCCACAATTTTCTAGCATCGTATTGATGGCGTTTTTTGAATGATATTTTCTCAAAGTCTTGATCCTTGTTTCTTTCCCGTTCTCAATGAAGATCCGAATTCTCTCTTCGACATCACCCAGAAGTATTCGTTTATCCTTGCATTCTATCGTCTTGTTCTTGCGCACAAGACTGTGAGACGTCCAAACATTTTCCATATCTGCATTGACCCGCGTTTTGGGATAGAACATATCCATTAGAATAGACCCACCATTCGCCATGGATAAATAGGTATTCTTCAGAAAAGCCTCAAAACGGAACGGTTAAACTGCATCAAAAAACATGATGCCTTACAGGCTTTTATCCGCAAATGCCTGTTATTCTCTAGACGGTCCCTACCTGAAGACTTGATTTGGGGAAAAGAAGAGATCAGTTAATCCTCACTCAAGCTTCCTTCGGCTACCCTTATCACGTTCCGACTAGAGCAGACCCTAGCGATGATTACCGACCCGGTTTTTGTCCTACAGCTGGTAATTCTATTCTGAATGCCCGCCAATAGTTAACAAATTCCCGTTTTTTGGTATGATGACAAGGGACAATCTCAAGATTGAAAGTAAGCTACTCCAAACTCTCAACCTTTAGCGGATGCCTCTCCAGGTGGAAGTGTACGTGTAAGGTTAGCTTTCTAAAAAAGCCATGATAAAATCATGACAGGGACTTTGAAGAGAATGACTTTTGAAAATACTTCCAGAAGATTTAAGCCAAAAATCGGAATAGGTAAGCTACACTTGGTGCTCTTTCTGGCCACCCTAGGCACAACTTTGGCAGCAGGCTATCTACAGTCACTTTCCCTAGTTGGGCTAGAGCTGCTTGAGAGTGCTTGGCATGGAGCAATAGCGTTCTGCCTGGGAATCTTGGGAATCCTGGGCTGTCATGAGATGGGCCACAAGCTGATGGCAAATAGAAGGGGAATAGAGGCTAGCTTTCCTTATTTCATCCCTGCTCCAACCTTGATAGGTACCTTTGGGGCAGTAATTCGGATGAGAACGCGTCCCGGAAATAGAAATTCACTTTTTGATGTGGGAGCTGCTGGACCTATTGGAGGGATGTTAGTCGTGATTCCGGTGACAATATTAGGGCTCCTCTGGTCATTTCCAGTGCCAGCTGAGTCAGTTAAAGGAATAGCGTTATCTGACTCACTTCTATTTCAATGGCTGGCGAACTGGTTAGTCAGCCTGCCCCCAGGGAGTGTACTTTTGCTTCATCCTTTAGCATTTGCCGGATGGGTAGGAATGCTGATAACCATGCTGAATCTAATGCCGGTAGGAATGCTTGATGGTGGTCACATAAGTAGGGCCTTGTTTAGCCACACAAAAGTCTTTAGATTTTTCTTCTTCGAACTCTCTTTACATAGAATAATCTCAATGGTAGGTGTTCTGGTAACAGCAATACTGGGCTACTGGTTAATGGCTCTTTTGATGTTATTCTTTGGAGTGCGCGGTCATCCCGGACCAGTAGACGATGCAATACCATTGAGCAATGGCAGAAAGATACTTGCGGTGGGGCTACTCTGTCTACTGGTTGTTTGCGCTACACCTTTGCACAGTATTATCTCAAGGTAGAAAAAAGGAGAAATAAAGGAGGTGGCAAAGAGGATTGAAAATCTTTTTTATCTTGCTCCAATAGAAGACCCGAAAGCCTGGAAAAGCGTGCTTGAATTTTTTAATCAAAAGTTTAGTCTGGATATTGATTTAGAAGGGATTTCACAGAAAATCAGAAGACAGAATGAAGAGATCCACAAACTGAGGAGAAGAAAGCCAGTAACTGATAAATACCTTACCCAATTAGAGGGTGGGTTTATGCTAAATGAAAAAGAGCAGGAAAGATTAGTCAAAGAAGTTTACGAATCTCTCAAAGAATGTAAAAGGGGATGAAATGAATACATGGCAGATAGGGGTGTATCAAGCCATTGGATTAGTACCCGAAAGCTGGAGGTTGGCAATCATACCTTTTTGTATTATTATATAGTACGAGGTAAAAGGAGGAAGAAAATGACCCTGGGAATTGGACCAAGACAAAAATGCAGTTTTACGCTTTCCCCAAGAGTTGTTAAATGGATAGAATCAAAGGCTCGAGAGTATAAGGTTAGTCGAAGCAAGTTAGTCGATCAAGTGTTGGACAGAGAGTCCCAAAAAGAAAAAGAAGAGCAAATGAAAGAAGGGTACAATGCGTTGAAAGATATTCTCAAAGCTACCGCTAAAGCAAGCACATCTCTTCAAAGAAAAGTAATACCAGATTATTAAGGAGAAAGTAGTTGAAAAGAAAAGCCATCATGCGGGGTGATATTTATTGGATAGAATTCGATTCCCCAATAGGCAAACGTCCAGCGCTCATCATTCAGAATAACATCGGAAATGAATATGCTCCCACAGTAATTGTCGCAACAATAACTTCCACTCCCAGTGACAAGAGTTATCCCACTGATGTTCTACTTCCAAACGGAACTCTTTCTAGAAAGAACTCTCGAGTACTGACTGCAACAATTACTACAGTTGACAAGGATGACCTGGGACAGTATATAACTTCGCTTTCTGACGAAATTATGGAAGACGTTGATTTGGCATTGCTGGTTTCTTTAGGTTTAGAAAAACATACAAAGATGTCAGAGGATTCCTCAGATATAGAATAATCAATTAAGCCGACAGAGCCGCTTCCCAAAACTCCGAATGATATTAGTTCGGAATTTTTTAATGAGAATACTTGTATGTCAAGGGATAGTTCCGATTATGGTCGTTGACCTATAGTTTGACTTTAGGAAAAAAATTATTACAATATTAAAGGTTAAGAATCGGAAGAAGAGAGAGTTTCTTAAGAGATTAGGACTTTCCGAGAAGGACAGTCTATGAGATTGATGCGGGGGTAGCTCAGTGGTAGAGCATCGGCCTTCCAAGCCGAAAAGGGCAAATCTCAAGAACAAGTCCAGAAGCGGAAAACCCGCCTCAGATAAGTCTTCCAACTGATTTTCTTTCTCCACCAATTTGCCCGAATTTGCCCCACTTTGCCCCTTATATGGACACTATATGGACACCACACCTTGATAGGAGCCTCAGACTCTGTCGAGCATACTAATGCTTTTCGGTTGAGGCATGTAAGTCGATATTCTTAGTATTGGTATCTGATTCTCTACTCTGGGCGGGAAACAAAAAAGCTTTATCTGTTACATCTATGAGAAAAAACTATGTGGGAGTGCACAAGGAAACTACGCAAACAATGATATGAACGCCGAGGCAGGACGTTCAGGTCTGTAAGTATATCTCGGAGGTTTCGATAAATCAAAAAAGACCCGACTTGACCCGGGATACGAGTTGTCATATAATTAAGACACTTTTTTACTTTTCCTGCTTTCAAAGGGTCTGCTTCAACGATGCAATTTTGAATTAGGTAGGCGGAGAGGCACCGAAATGAAGATACAGAACAATTTTGTGAGCACAGTCACTCTTGGTCACTTTAATCCGAGCATTCTAACACAGGAATTTCTCAAAAAAGAATGCGGCCTGGAGTTTCGTGAGGAAGCGAAAGAGGAACCTAGGTCTCCGGTTTTCACTCGTATTAATTATACTAAGGTTCAATTTACGGCGGACCTAGGAAGACTCCAAATCACAGAACGAGAAATAGAAGAACCTGGAAACAGCAAAGTGGCTGAGTATTTACGGATTTACCTGGAGAAGTTATCTTACACTCCAATATTTGCATCCGGTGTGAATATTAACATAACCATTTCAGAAGCTGATGTAGGGAATTTTATTGAAATGTTTATGAGCAGGAAAGATAGGCTTTTCGGTTTATTGGGAACAAATAAGTACGAATTTGAGGCTACATCTATCCGCAGAAGGCAAGGTGAGAGATATACAAGATGGAAGGTTAATAACTTCCTGCAAAAAGATAATGCATCAGAAACGATAGGGTTGAACATAATAGATACCATGTCTTGTCGACTAAACTATAATTATGAAGTGAGGAATCTATTGAGAAATAAGGTTCTTCTACAGAGAATCACAGAACGTTTTGACAAAATCGTTGAGCGGTATGAGAAAGTAACCAGCAATATCTGTGGAGGAGTATCATTATGACGACCAGATTATTAGATAAAGGATACATTGCCACAATATCAGGCCAGGAACATGAAGAAGATTATGGGGTGTCCGGAGCAAACCAACTAATAGCTTCAGGGTGTTTAGGACTACTCTCACAAAGGAACAAACTAGACACTTCGTTCGAAAAGGTAAAAGAAGTAGAGACATGGTTTGAATACGTTAACATTTTCACCAAAGAACTCTCTGGTGTACTTGCTGGCATCACCGTGATTTTGAAGCCAATTATTAATATGACCTCGTACCTATCAGAATTTGACAAAGGGGCCTCAGAAGAGGAATTCAATTTCTTACATGATTACGTAAAAGATGATTTTTCCGCTGATTATTTTGCTGTAAAGGAGCTCGACCAGCGTATTGAGGAGTTAAGAAGGCAACATGGAATTAGCGAATAGTGACGACCGTATATTGGAAGACTTTGGCGAAATGTACCGAGGTCCTCAAGATAATAATGTTGAGCAATCGGCTATTTTTGAAAAAGTATACTTTTGGTCCCTGAAGGCACTTATATATGCTGTTGTGCTTACACCTGTTTGTGATATTTACCAAACGAAGGCTGATTTCATAATTCTAGTTGGCCTTATCTCTGCCAAGTCCATATTTACGACTTGGCTCACAAAGCAAGAGAATCCTCCCACCGAAAAACAGATGGCAGGCGTGGATGCTCTTTCGGGGAAAAGAACGCCCGAGTCATTTCATAAAGGGTTCATGAGGGATTTAATAGGTCATAGAGAAATAAGATATCATTTCTTACCTGCCTACAAGGATGTTTTTCCGCATTCATTTGCCGATTTTCAGATTGTGCAGAGCATTAAAGTGGCTGAACTCAAAGAGTGCAAGAAAGTGGTAACCCTAACTTCACCTTGGAAAGAAGCTTTATCTCAAAGGTACTCAGCATATTGCGGTAGAGTTGGAACAAGACCATGTTCTGATGAGCTAAATGAAGCAATAATGTCTACAATATCTAACTTGAAACCGAAGGCTCAGTAGAAAATCGGATTTGATTACAGGTATTTTGTTGCAATCGAGTGTTCGTGACATGCCTCCGCTAGTAGGACCGTTTCTTGAAGATAGGGTCAACGGAATAATAGTCTAAGAAACAGATGGCAGGAAATCAAGAGCACATTTCGGATTTACTTAGTTTTGTATTCCTTCTTCCACTCTTCGATTATAACACTTGCTTCAACTAATCTGGTAGGTATCCACCCGACTAAGAAGTTAATCTCTCAGTTCTTTATTAAACAACTCTGTGTGATTGTTCATGTAGGGGCATGCTAGTCAAAAGTTCAAGGGAGCATCAACCCAGGTTCCACCAACTTTCTGCTTCGTTGGTGGAGGGCATAACAATAATCACAGGAACCTATCGAACTTCACAAAACAATCGATTATGCTATGGTGTGACCACTTGTATGTGATTTATCCGTGTGCTTTGACCGGAGCATTGTCTGAACCTGGAGGTATTGTCTTATGAGAAATCCAAAAGAATCCTTCCCTTTACTCCTACCAGAACAGTATCCATCGGAGATGATTTATCAAGCTCTCAGTATAACCAAAGACATGGACCACCAAAGACAAATTAAAAAAAGTAAAGCTGCCTTTTTTACTGGACTTGTTCAAAAAATATTCCAGAACCCGTAAATAACAAAAACCATTCCCTTTACTCTTAACAATATCTCCATAACAAACCTCCAGTCTCCCACTTGAATATAAAATTACATTACAAACCTGTTGAATAGTCTTGACAAAATTCTCGTTTATGATATAGTATGATTGTGCACAGATATTCCGGTAATTAAATCTAAAAAAGGCCTGAAAATGAAAGTACCAGCATCTATAAATGACAACAATTACAAGAAGGATTTTTTAAACGAATACAAATACGCTCTGTCCTATCCATTCTTTGCCTATAAAAAAGCGGAAAAGATAATTAAAGGCCTCACACATGCCAAAATTAACTTTTGGGAAAGTAAGGGGATAATTGTAAGTTCCCGGGATAAAAAAGGGACAGGATGGAAAAAATTCTCTATCAGCGATATAATTGCACTTAGTATTGTATCAGATTTACGGAAGACAGGTTTCCCAATAGAAAAACTAAAGCAAATAATGGATAGTATAACATCTGGACAAATTAAGATATGGGGCAGTAAAAAAGAAAATCTCTCTTTGCCAAATTCCACCACACTCAACAGCGCAATCGTTAATTGCCTTTTTGGCGCCAGGCTCTTTTTAGCGATAGGCGTAAAAAAGAGAATATTTTTTCTCTCTAAGATACCGGTAAACAATTTTTTCTTGGAGCTTGAGAAAAAAACTACCCCTATAATAATCCTTTCTTTCTATTCTTATATTGAGAATATAGTAGATACATTAAAAGAAATCTTTAACTTGAGCAAAAATTCTACACCAGAGCAAATTCTTGACAATATTCTCCCTTACGAGGAACAAAGAATTGCTCGATGGATTAAAAACAGTAACTACAAAATAATTAGATTTAAAAAAAAGGTTGACTCTAAAGAAATAATTATAAAAATTGACCCCAAAGGAAAAAGACATTCTTTGAAAGGCATCACAGAAACAATTCGGGAAGGGGAATACTGTTGCCTCTCTATAACGACAAAAAGGGGACAAAAAATTACGATACCAAGAGAAGAGTGGGTAAAGAAAAATAAGAATTGCCCATTATAGACCTAGATATACGGATGAATATAAAAAAAGGACAGTTAAGACAGTGGGAATGGTGCGTGAGGCGAATCGGTCTAGCAGCGATTTCCCAGAAACTTGTATTGACTGTCAATGGGAAGCAGTTGGTTACTTGGAGGAGGTGTTTTGCTTTTTAGAATAATATAAAAGGAAAATAAAATGAAAATTTTAGTAAAAAATTATAATTATCTTACTTTAGAGAAAGAGGGTTTTCTTTATAAGAAAGAAAAATCCATTATGGCCAGTTATGGCGATTTTCTTAATTCCTTTCCTTGGAAATGGTTTGTGGTATTTACTTTTAAATACAATGTAACCTCAGACATAACAGCAATAAAAAAATTTAAGGAGTGGTTTCATACCCTCAAAAGAAGAAGGAAAAACCAGGTTGGATACTTTACCGTAATCCAATGGCACGCTGATGAAGTGAGGCTTCATGTTCATTCTCTGATGCTTGGCGTAGGCAATTCAAAGCGTGACGCCTGGGAGAAAAAATGGCATTACGGTAATTGTCCAGAGATAAGAAAATACGAAGTAGAGAAAAAAGGCGCATATTACCTGGCGAAAATGATAGCAAAAAATCAGACAAGAGATTATTTCTTTGGGGGAATTCTAGAAAATGAAAAATATTGTAAAAACCTTTTAGCTCTTTCAAAAAATAGAAATTAGATTTTGGGATAGAAGCAAAGGCCAGGGGAATTTAGTTGTTTTTATTTAGTAAAGAATCTGTGATATACGTGGAGATATAGTAACGGTAGGAAGGACTTACTATAAAGAAAATAAGTATGACTGGTGCACTGGACAGTGTATATTAAAGGTAGATAAAAGAGTAATGAGAGAAAAATTGATAGGCGGTAAGGGAAGTATTAAGAATGACACTACTAAACATAAATGACACTGTTTTTCAAAGTTCACTTTCAATACAAAACAGCGTTTCAGGCGATAAAATGACACTTTATGACAGTAAATGTAGGGGTAAAGAATGGCTTACACTCAACAAGACAGATTAATGGCTTACAATATTTTCTTAGAAACAGGGAGCATAGAAGAGGTCGTTAAGAGAACTACTATTGCTCGTAAAACTCTGTTTCGTTGGAAGAAGGATGGAGGTTGGGATAATCTAGTCCAGAAGTTTAAGGATAAGGTTAGGGCTACTTTAGAAGAGAAGGGCATAGAAAAGTTTGTGATAAAAGATGAAAATTTACTTGGAGTGGGAAGAATTCTATTCCAAATGGGATACAATTATATAAGACCTACTATTACAGATGAAGAAGGGAATACTATTCCTAATCCGACTAGAGTCATTCCAACAAGCATTAGTGACATAAATACTCTTTTAACTAAGGCGATGGCAATACAAACTGAAGTATTAGGAAGAACAGTAGAAGAAGAAGTACAGCTAGATTTAACAGAAGAGCAAGGAGATGCAATACATAAAATTCTATTAGGGGAAAGGGATTATCATTCCTTTTTAACTAACATTAGGAGGAGACAAGCGGAGGCATTTAAAAATGGTAAAACAATTAGTGATATGCTAGCCCATGAAAAGGAATTCCAGCAAGGTAAAACTAACAAAGAGATTTGGGGACCGGGGGATTGGGAGTGTTAAAAGGACAAAAATAAAAAATTCTATATCAAGATTATTTATTTATTTTGTGACTCTATTAGACAGTGTTTTATCAAAATTATAGGTTTTCTATATTGGTCTTTCTTGGTTTTTATTGATAAAATCCTTCCAGAGGAATACCTTTGTAAACAGCCTTTAAACCGATTTCTTTGGTAAAGATATATAAGGATTATGTTAAGAGACGAAAAACTTTGGTAAATACCCCCCTTATTTCTAATAATTTTAGGTAAAACTACAATATACTTGCCCTCAGATTTGAGGTTAAGCTAAACATAGAAAATTTTAACCTCATTTGGAATTACAAAGATAGCTCCCCTGAAAGTTCATACACATAATACTAAATATGAAGGAATAATATATAGCAAAATTATTTGTGACAAATTAACAACACTTCATTCTGTATCAGTTTGTTACTTGACAAAAAGTAATAAACTGCTATAATTATAATGTAAAATGATGAATAGGAGCGAATTCAATGAGAAAAACAATCCCAAAATTATTTAGCCTGAAAGAAGCCGCAGAAGTTTTAGGGATAAGTAAACAGAGGCTCTGGCAATGGATTAATCAAGGTCGGTTTCCTATCGCCAGGCGGGTAGGTAGCCTGTGGAAAATTCCTGAAGATGAACTATGGGAGTTTTTAGACCTAAAAAAAACAGCAGGAAAGCGTGTTCCAAAAAGAACTGTTAATTTACCTGGAGAGAAAAAGGTTGATGATTCTTCCTTATTACAGAATATTTTAGAAGAATTAATTAGATTGAGAAAACTTATAGAAGCAGAAATAGGTAGAAAGAAATGAGGTTGAGAATATAGAGAGAACAAAAAAGGAAAAGTGAGGTGAGGAAAAGTGGAGAACAAGGAGATAACGAAGCAAAGTCTTAAACAGGTGAAAGAGTTAATTGAGGACGTAGAGAATATTAGCAAAGAGAAATTCGAGGAAATGCTGAACGGAATGGCAAGATTTCATCAGTATAGTTTGTTTAATCAATTTATTCTGATGATACACGGATGCAGTCAGGTAGCTGGTTATAGAAAATGGAAAGAACTCGAAAGGACAGTAAAGAAAAAGGAAAGAGCAGTATGGATTTTAGCTCCTTACTTTGGAAAAGAAGTAGTTGAAAATAGAGAAGGGGAAGAGGAAGAGGTAAAGGGTCTAAGGGGATTCTTCAGTGTACCAGTATTCGATATTGCTCAGACAGAAGGCAAAGAGATTGAACGGGGAATGACAGAGAACACAGATATTAGCTTTGAAGAGGTTAGGGAATTTGCGAAAGAACTCGGTTGCAGTATAGAACTCAAACCATTAGAAATCAGACAAGGGGGATACCTTCAGGATAAAAATATAGTTCTCAATAGCAATCTCCAAGAGAAAGATTGGACATCAACTACGATTCACGAGCTGGCTCATTTCCTACTGGGACATACGCAAGGGAATGAACGATTGACTCGGAGTTTAGAGGAACAACAAGCAGAGACATCAACTTATTTAGCTTGTAAGGCATTAGGGATTAAGAGGAAGAGTAAATTTTATCTGAAAAGCTGGGGGTTAAGTAAGAATATTTTGAAGGATTGGCAGGAGATTGACCGTGTGAGGAAAAAAATAATAAGGGGCCTCAGCCCTGACAGACGAGAGGCCCCAAAAAGGAGCACCAAACGTGGAAACTCCTCAAGGGAAATATAGCAAAAAGCGAGGAAAAGGCAAGAAAAACAATTTAGTTAGGGCAGGGAAGTGGTATATGACCTGCATAAGCTATAAGCTCATAGGTGAGCCTAAGCCTTTAGAGGTCATAAATGGAGTTGTGGTTAAAAACAAAGAAGAGCAAAGAAAAGTTGAGAAATACCTAAAGGAGATTTATGAATTTGAGTCTGAGAAAGATTATTATAATTTTCTGGATGGGTTTATTATTCAAGACAAGTAACGAGGAGTAAATGAAGAAACAGAAGGCAGACCTTGTCAGGCTTGACTTAATAAAAAGGGCTTGTAAGAAGGGTGAAGGAAAATGATATGGGAGTATCATTAAAGGAAATAAAAGAATATATTGGTATTGTAAGATGGAAATATGCCAAAACAATGCCTAAGCATCCACATGAGTATACAGTTAAAGATTGGGATTTGGAAAAGGTAGATATGTTTAATAAGTTTGTTGTATTTATAAGAGAGGAAGGTTATGATGAATATTTTTATAGAAAAAAAATGAGATATTGTAATATTGAAGGGTATAAATATTGGACTATGGGTGCCCCTTTAGAAAAAACAATATTAATTAACAGGGCAAAAATATGATAAAAGATTGTCACAATTTTCTGGATGGGTTTATTATTCAAGGCAAGTAACGAGGAACAGATGAAGGAAGAGAAGGCAGACCTTGTCAGGATTGACTTAATAAAAAGGGCTTGTAGAAAGCAGGAGAAGGAAAATCTCAAATTGAAAGGTAAGAGCCTTGTTTGGACTTCTATGTTTGACTATGTCTTGAAAGTATTTGCTGAGGAAGTTTATGTTGATTCTCCAGAGGTGTTGATGAGAGTTGGATGGAGAAAATTTATCAAGACTCTTTGAGAGGGGAAGATGAAGAAAGTAACAGTAGTTTTGTCAGTGCTGGTTTTGGTTCTGGCTCTTTCAGTAGGGGCTTTTGCCTTTCAGAATGAGCTAGAGGGGTTCAGGGGGTTAATGTGGGGAGACCCACCAGCAGAGTGCATGGAGTTGGTGGAGAAAACTGATGGAGTAAAAAGATATGTGCGACTGGATGAAAAGCTCTATCTTGGAGATGCTAAGCTTTCTCGAATTCTCTACCATTTCAAGCAAGATGAGTTTATATTTGTGAGTTTGGATTTCTCAGGAAACGAAAATTACGGAGTGCTGGAAATGATTTGTAGGGGAAAATTCGGTGAAGGTGAAGACTTTTCGTGGAGCTGGTCAGAAGACCTTTCCCACGTTCAGTATTTCTGGACTGGTATTGTACATTTGAGCTATGATTACAAAGAAGAGAAAGGAATGTTGCTATTAAGCGAAGGACGATTTTCCGATAGGAAGGAACAGTTAAGGCTCGAGAAAATCAAAGAACAGTTTGAGAAAGCCGAAGGCGATTGGTAGGAATAAAAAGGGAAATATCACTTGTAAATGAGCAACTAGAGAGAAAAAAGACTTTCATATAGGCTATTTTAGAGCCTTTAACGAGGAAATGAGGGTTACAGGTCATCTTAAAAATTAAAAGGGCTCTATCAAGAGAATTTTATCAAGCTAGTTGTGGGATAGAGAAAATTTTGAACAAGGGGGTAGAAAAGATGACCGCAGATAAGAAAATGCAAGACATCATGGAATCCAACGGTGCAGGAGCGTTACTTCAGTCAACTCAACAACTTAGAACCCATTGGTCTGATGTTATTGATAGGCGTATTGGGTATATAATGATAGCGATTGTGGCGATTTGGTCATATTTCTTGAAGATGTATATCAATTCTTTTACTCCGCCATCTGAAGTTCAATCCTTGTATATATTGCTCGCTACTACCCTCTCTGCGATGCTACTTGGAGTGTGGCGTCTAGACGCTCGCAGCATAGACAACAACATTGCTCTACTTTATGCCGATTTTGTGCTTTGTGAACGGGTGCTATCTGTTCCACCTGAACATGGAATAAGCGGATACTTAATCAGAAGTTTGTGTAATCTGCGTCTTATCCTTAAAGACGAGGATTTGACACCCAAGGAAACAGCAAGAGGAATTTTGATGCTTTCCGAAAGAAAACGCATCGGAGGACGTGGAAACCCAGAACTTGACAGACTTACATCGCTTGTTCTCTTAGCAATGTGTAATGTAAGTATTCCACTACAAACTGAACTACTGTCTTACTTTACTATCTTGTGTTATGGTGGAATCATCATTGGGTTTGTGCTTATCTGGTTTGGGTGCCGGGCCTCTCAGAAAAACCCTTCAGAAGAAGACATTAAGGACATACTGTCTGAACTCAAAAGAAATAGGGGAACTGGCGCATAACTCGGTATATAAGGATTCTCTATTAGGAGATTTTTATCAATCCAGTTATGGGATAAGAATGTTAGATGTCTTTGAGGACTGAAGCATTGAGGAAAGGAAAAATACTTATCTTGGCCATTGCGTTAGGTTTGTTTTTGTTTTTCTACAGCCCTTCCTTTGCCGAGATTAAAGTGTTTTTCTCTCCCAATGGGGGCATAGCAGAGGAAATCATAAAGCAAATCGACAATGCTCAGGAATATATTGATATAGCTATATATTCTTTTACTTATGAGCCAATAGCTGGGGCAATGATTAGAGCAAAGAATCGGGAAGTCGAAATTCGTATTTTAATGGATAAAGGCCAATCCCAGGGTAACTCCTCCAAATACAAATTCTTTTTGAATAATGACATAGTAGTTATACAAGATAGCTATCATAGATGGAAGAGTATTGTTCACTGGTTCTTATAACTGGAGTAAATCGGCTGAGGAAAAAAATCAAGAGAACCTTTTAGAATTCATAGACGAGGAAGAAATAATTGAAATTTATCAGGAGAGGCTAGATTATCTTTGGGAACTTAATAAACCCTTAGGGTAAGGACAACAAGGTATAGAACCTAGAATTATTAATATACGAATGGGAGATGAAAAAAAGCTATGTTTAAAAGAGGAGATTGAAGATGCTTGGCGTAAAAGAATTAAAAAAGAGCATCAAAATAACCGAAACAACGGTTGAATGCCCAGTTAAAGGTTGCAGAGAAAAAGTAGAAAGACAGAGAAAAGTTTTCAAACGAGAAGAGAGATTCAAATGTCCAAAGCACAACATCTATATTTCACCTTCCACTTTTGAATATCAAAGTGAACTGGATAATCTACTCTGGAAAGATGAGGCTGATTTGGATTTGTTTCAAAGAATAAAGAGAGTGAAGCGTGAGAGCCGAATTGCTCGAGACAACAGCGAAGATGCGATTACCTGGAATGTTTTCAGATTCCTAGATAAATACGATTTGCTTCCTGGGTACCTATCTAAATTAGTTGGAAATAAAATATCAAACTCAGAAATAATCTACTGGTCGTATTCTCCATCGCAGAAAAAAACTTGGGATGAACTCCAAGGGGCAAGGAAACAATTTGAAACGAGACCGCAAAAAGGCTCTGAGCCAGACATCATTATTAGAAGTAACAAGGCTTTGTTTTTTGTAGAAGCAAAATTTAAAGCAAGCAATAACACTGTCTGTAAATCAGAAAATCCAGAAGTTTGGAAGAAGTATGAAACCAGTGATGATAATTGGTTCTCAAAAGTCTTTAGCTCGGATTACAAAACAGTTGCAATAACTGACAAGAAATATGAGTTATTGCGTTTCTGGTTGCTTGGAACTTGGATAGCAAAACAACAGAATTTGAATTTCTATCTTGTCAACTTAGTATTGTCAAAACGGGATAAGAATATAGAGACAATTTTTAAGAGGCACATCTGCGAAAATCAAAGAATGAAATTTGTTCGAATTACTTGGGAAGATATCTATCAACACATTCTAAATAGCGCCTTACCAGGAAGAGACAAAGATAAGATGATAGAATATTTTGGAAATAAGACCATTGGGTATGATAGTAGGAAATTACAGAAGGCATTTTTGATGCTATAAGAGAGTAACCCTCAAAGCTAGAATAAATTCCATAGGAAAGGCCAGAGAAAATTCCGTAGTAAAACAAGGGATATAGAAAGCTATATGTTTTTTGCTAACATGGAGACCATGGGATGTTTACCAAAAAAGTGGGAAAAGGGAAAGTCAATAGTTCTCCCAGGGAATTAGAAAAACTATATAAGGATAAAGGAGAATTAGAGATAAAGCTGATAGAGGTTAGAAATTCATTAAATAAGAAATACGCTTACTGGGAGAGATTGAAGGTTCCCGAAGTAACTAATAATGAAGTCTTAAGAGTGTTTTTGAAAACAAGAAGGTTACAGAGCAAACGATATTTCCACAAAGGGAGGTTAGCCGTGAAGATGAGATTCCGCGAAGAAATTAATCTGGGAGGTCGAAAGGGAGACTCGCTTTTTTCTGGTCTTGGGGAGTATCCTTATGATAAAAAGGAGGCAGACGAGGCGAAAAACAAAGTCAATAATTGTCTAAGAAAATACTTCGATACTTTGGACGATAGAGCCTTTGCACTAATTGGAGCTCTAATCGTTGAAAATGAGTTAGACAATCTTTTAACTAAATGGATAAAAGATTATAAACATATTGCTGTTAAAAGAGATTTTAGTTTTTCTTTCAAAGTCAACCTGGCTATTTCATTTAAACTTATTCCCCCAAAAATACTGAAGGCAATTGAACCAATAAGAAGAATTAGAAACATTTTTGCCCATTGTCTAGACATTGATACCTTTGAAAAAGCAAAGGAGTTTGATTCTAAATCCAACAAAGGTTCTTTTCGGATGTTGAACAACAAAATTAGAATGTTTAGTAAGACTGAGACTGCCTTGGAAGAGGATAAATTGTCAGGTGATTTTTTATCAGCATTTCTACGGACATCGTATCTACGACTGACTATTTCGATTGTTCTGGGGCTTGGTGTCTATGCTAGACACCTGGCTAAAGTGCAAGATTATATTTGGGAGCCCAAAAATTTAGATGAAATTATGAAAACTCAGGACAGTTAAAAGAGATTAAGCGGTAGAAGGGTAATAAATAAGCACGAGGCATTGTTTTTCCTATCCATCTTTACAAAGGAAACTATGCTTTGTTGGAGGAGGGTGATAAAATGGCAGAGTGGAAAGACACAGAGGGGACAAAGTGGAAGGATACAAAAGGAGTGAAGTGGAAGGATACAATAGAGATTTCTGTTGAAGAGCAATTGAGTGTTAAGGAGCTTGTTGGAGCAGAAGTCACTGAGGAGCAGAAAGGATTTTTGGAGCGAATTCGAAAACTAATCTTGGACTTCAGGCTAGAGAAGGTCACTGTAGTTTTGCCTCCCATAGCGTTTAAATTTGTAAGGCAAAAAAAGAAGCCTAAGCAAAAAGAGAGCTAAATCCCAAAAAGGAAAAACCTTTTGCAAATTTACCTACTTGGCTCAATTATTGCGAGTAGGAACAGATATTATTCTGCGGCTGATAAGGGAGAAATTTAAGTCTCTAAAAGAGAGGGCTTGTCATACCAAAATTAAGTATTATAATTATAGCAGTTGCTGTAGACTATCCAATTATGGATACCAAGGAGGTGACCCAGAATGGGTAAAAACCAGCACGTTGTTCCGTATAAGAACAAGTGGGCCGTGAGAGGAGAAGGCAATAAAAAAGTGACTTCTACTCATGACACACAAGCAGAAGCTATCCCAGAGGCAAGGAAAATTGCCATAAATCAACATTCTGAAGTAGTAATCCATCGACCAGATGGGACTATTAGAGATAAAGATAGCTATGGGAAGGACCCTTGTCCACCAAAAGACAAAAAGTTCTAGCTTGAACTTTAAAGTGTCTTCTTTTGTGTAAAAGTTTGCCATGCGACATTATGAAAGCGATATCCCAAGCAGTAGGAAGAAGTTGGACAAAAAAATTCTTGACCATTTTGTAAAGGATGAACCAGAGCTTGTAAAAATCCTGTGCAAAAAACTGGAAGAAGAAGGAGTGTTCTTTTCTCGTCCCAAGTTTAATCAAGTCAAGGGGCCGGTAAAACCTTCCAGCTCCAAATTCTATCCTGAGTGGGAAAGATGGTATAAAAAATTGTATCCTCATCCAACACTGGGTCCACCTCCTGCTCAACCTGATATCGACATCTTGATAACAGATAATCAACTTCAACTACTAGCAATAGAAGTGAAACACATGATACCCGTGGTAAGGACTTTTTTCGAACGTTCTTATTATGAAGGAATTGGACAAGCTCTAGCGTTATTAGAATTGGGCTTTTCATACGTATCCTTGTGGCAATGTTTTGATAATGCCCCAGCTCCACGTATAGTAATATATCGCAAGCTTATCCAAGAGGTAATATCTGAATTAAAGCTTCCCATAAATTATAAAGCTTTACGGATTGTAGGAGTCAAAGAGGAAGGAGGAGGTCAAAAAGTCAAATTTCTGGATGTTACCCACGTCGAAAACTTTCAGAGAGCCTCTGAAGCAGATTTTAGGAATCTACCCTATAATGGTCCGACAAATCCTCTACGAGAAAAACAAGAAGTTAAGAGAAAGGAAAATATAATAAGAAATCTTCTAAACATTCCCTATATCAAATAAAAACTTTCCCTTGTTCCTACCTAACGAGCGAACAAGGAATAGCCGCTAGGATAGTGATAAACAAACACAAGGCGCAGCTCCTGCATTTTTCCCTGTAAGAAGAACTATGCTTCATTAAATGAGCTAGTGTAGGAAAAAAATAGAGAGGAGTGAAATAAAATGACAAAAGAGCAAAGTAAAGAGGGTGCTAGTCGGAAAAAAAGGGTAGAAGTTCAGGAAGCCACTAAGATAGCTGTTAATTATCTCAGTGAAATTGTGGGACCGGTAGCTGATATTAAAATTGAAGAAGTTGAAATAGATGCAAATAAAAATCATTGGTTTGTAACGCTGGGATATTCAGATAAAACAGGGTATGCGCTATGGACGCCGAAGTATAAAAGATTCACGATTGATGCTTTTACCGGAGAGGTTCTTTCAATGAAAATTAGAAAAATATAATGATAAATTATATAAATTCTTTGATTGCCAAGTATTCTCCTAATGGGATAATAATCGATACAAATATAATGTTAGTATACATTGTGGGAACTTATGATATTGAGTATATCGCTGATTTTAAAAGAACTGCCAAATATTGTGCGGATGATTATAAATTTATATGTCACGTGTTACCATATTTCAATAAAAAGGTTATTACTACTCATATATTGACTGAACTCTCAAACTTATCTATGCAAATTCAAGATAATAGGTTAGCAGGTTATTTTAGTGCTTTTAGAGAGTTACTAAAGGAGGCAAGGGAGAACTATATCAATAAAGACCGTATTCTGGGTTTGCCTTTGTTGCCAAAACTTGGAGTTACAGACTTGGCAATACTCGAGGTAGTGAAAAAATTCAAATATTTAACATTTACAGACGATTTTCGTATGAGTGGCTATATAAGAAGTATGGGCATTGATGTTTTAAATCTGAACGATATTAGAACGGTTGAATGGCTAAAGCTAAAATAGAAAAAACAAACTGGGTAACGTCTCTCCAATAATTAAATTATGTCCTACTAATTTTTCCTGCCGAATTTGATTTTATATATAAAATCCCTTTCAAAACATTTTTTGTCAAGTCTAAGACCTTGGACTTGACAAAAAACAAAGATATGCTATAATTATAATAGAGAATAACAAAATGAATACAGTAGCATATCTAAGAGTCTCAAGCGAAGAACAAGCTCGAAGTGGTCTGGGAATTGATTCCCAAAAAACAAAAATCATTGAACTAGCGAAAGAAAAAAAGTTAGAAGTAGGAAAATTCTACCTTGATAATGGATTGAGTGGAAGATTACGAGAACGTCCAGGATTAAATGGATTATTGAGTGACATAGAAAACGATGGAATCAACAATGTCTTAACTTATTCGTTAGATAGACTTGCCAGAAACCTTGCCTTATCAATTCTTATTGAAAATGAGTTCAAAAAACATAATATTAAACTATATACGGTAATGGAAAGTTCTTTTGACCTTGATGACCCCTTCCAGAAATTTATCAAGCATACCAGAGAGGGGATGGCAGAGCTTGAAGCTGACTTAGCCAGACTTCGGACTGAGGCAGCCTTAAGAAAAAAACTTGCCAGAGGTGAATATCCTAAGGGAGCTGCACCCTTAGGGTTTGAATGGCAAGGCGAGAAACCTCATAGAACATTAGGTAAAGGTAGAGGTTGGGATTTAGTAAAACTTATTTTCAAACAATATCTCGAACTGAAATCATTAGGCAAAGTTCAGAAAGTTTTGAAACAGAAGAATCTCAAAACCACAAGAGGAAAAGATTTCTCTAGACAAACAATTGTTGGTATTCTAAGAAACCCTATCTACAAAGGAAAATTTAAACATTCAGGGGTTGAGGGAAAAACAAATCCAATTATCCACCCAAGAATATTTAACCAGGTCCAGAGGACTCTGGAGAGTAAGGTGAAGTATAGAAGAGAGGAAGAAAGAAAATGACTGAAGGACAACGTAGCTGCGCTTATGAGAGCTGTGATAGAGTACCACATAAAACCTCAAGTGATGGCCATTGTATATTTCATGCTAAAGCGGAAGACAAGACGGTAGAAGATTTCCGGGGAGCTCTTGAGAAATATCTGAGTAAACTTAAAGAAGCAAAGGATGCCGTTTACGATTTCGTGGGTTTTATCTTCACAGACGATATTGATTTCGAGAAAGACTTTGGTCTTAATGTATTTAGAAGAGCCGATTTTACTTATGCCATATTCAAAGGAAACGCCTTGTTTTATGATGTCACATTCAAAGGAGACGCTTTGTTTTATGAAGTCACATTTGAAGGGGACGCCTCGTTTAAGCTTGCCACATTCGAAGGAAAGGCCCCGTTTCAGCAAGCCACATTCGAAGGATACGCCTGGTTTTATAATGCCATATTCAAGGGAAACGCCTTGTTTTATGAAGTCACATTTGAAGGGGACGCCTGGTTTGAGAATGCCATATTCGAAGGAGAAGCCTCGTTTATGTATGCCACATTCAAAGGGGACGCCCTGTTTGATAATGCCATATTCAAGGGAAACGCCTGCTTTGACAGGGCAAGATTTCTAGAAACTGCTTCAATATCACCTGGGTCTGTCGGGGTAGAAATTTCTTTTTCAAACGCCACTATAGAAAATATTATTATATCACCCTTGCACTTGAAAAAGGAGGCACAGATTAATTTTGCAGGAGCGAGACTCAGAAATACCAACATAAGACGTGAGGATGTTGAGGGCCATGTCAGGCAAGAAAAAAACAAAGATTACAGGGAAGCTCAAGACATTTATATGCTTCTTAAGAACAATTTTCATACTATTGGAAGATACGATGATGAAAGCTGGTCCTTTATGCAAGAAAAGGAAATGGAGCGAAGGAGTTTCTTTCATCATAGAAAGGAATACAAAGAACAAGAACTTGGAGAAAAGTCGAAGAATAGGAGTATAAAGGATTCCTTGTACTGTCTTTTCTTAGCCTATGTGTATTCGGGAGTGTACGCTGATGAACGAATAACTGAATGGTTTCAATCCGATGGCATTTCATCTCATATAAGGAGATTAGATAGACTGTTTTCCATAGTAATTAATCTCTTACGACATCCAATAGAGGGCATAAAAAGCAGACTCAAAAGCTATTGCTCTTTCTTGGAACTAAGTAGGCGAAAAAGAATGGGGAAGGTAAGCCCGAGAGACCTCTTCAAAATATTCTGGTTCTACATGAAGTATCCGATGAAGTATGCCTGGTCCACTTTCCTGAAGTGGCTTTATGGGTGGGGAGAGAGACCTTGGCTCATATTTACCTGGTGTGGAGTTACCATCTTTGTCTTCTCGGGCCTGTACTGCTTAATTGGGGATATAGCTATAAAAGAAACTATCGTAAAGTCCTATGGGGAAAAACTCTATTTCTCAGGGATTACCTTCACTACCTTGGGTTTTGGCGGTTACTCTCCCATGGGAGGAGCTAAAGCCCTTGCTTTTATTGAATCGTTCTTAGGTATCTTCTCTATTGCCCTCTTTGTATATAGCTTTGCCAGAAGGACTGCGGGGAGATGAAGAACCGTAGAAAAGAAAATAAAGAATAATTATAGTCTGGGATTACAAAATCAGGTATAAGCTGGAGGTTCAAAGACTGTTAGAGAGTCAGAGGAAAAGATATTAGTGATTTGAAAAAAGAGCGTATGGATTTGGAACAGCAAGTAGCGGAATAGAGGGATGTTTCGAAATATAACTAAACCAAAAAGGAGGGGCTCATGTTAAAGGGAAAGATATGGGAGAAAGTCTATGAATATCTTAAGCAGCATCATCTCGCGTTAATTTCAATAGTAATTACGATACTAGTTTTCCAGGGAGTTAAAGCACTCAAAATAGGAGAAATCCTGACACCGGTTGTTGTATTCAATAAGACTCCCGATGGGAATAAGAAGGCACCCACAAAACTAATAGGAAGCGGAACTTTAGACCATAAGAATTATGGCAACGAAGGGCTTTGGGTAGAATGGGTAAAGGGGAAAGAGGGGGGGCCGCTTAACATTGTTTGGGAGCTTAATCGAAAGAACTATGAAGAGAGACATAAATTTTTCCTCTATTCTAAAGTAAGAGCGGATGAAAAACAAATTATTGCCATAACACTAGTAGACGATAAAACTCTATTTGTGCAGGACTATCTGGAGGTAGGTCCTCAAACCAGTCCAATAGCAATTTCATTAGCACAAGAAAAATTCGATAAGGTTTATAAAGCCCGAAAACTTGATGACTCGGAGAAAAAGGAACGGATAAGCGAATTGGAGAAACAGCAAAAGATGAGTGAATCGGAGAAACAGAAATTGCTGGACAAAGACTGGTGGGAAAGCGACCTGGTGGAAGAAAAATTCCACTGGGGCGCGATACAAAGGGTAGAACTTTCCTTATATGATGAGAAGATGATAGGGAATACAATTGTCTTTGAGAAGAAGCTTCTGTTGATGGCCACGTAGAGTTTAACCTGTTCTCATAAGCTGGATTCCAAAAATATAGAAGAGAGCTAAGAAGTTGGTGATGCTGTAGAAACCTTGAGTTCGCAAAAAATCTGGTCAAACGAGGATTACAATTCATAGTGGTAAGAAAAATTCAAAGGCGGAGGAGGCACGAACGAAAGACAAAGCGAGTGAATGAGGAAAGTTTGTATTTAGAAGATAACTAGTTTTGAGATTTCGAAGATATAACAGTGGGGAATGCACGGAGAGCGGTCATGTAAGCACTTTCTCAAGCTAAAATAACACACCCAAGGGGAAACTAGAACTCCTATATCAAGAGATTTTGTTAATCCAATTGTGGGTTTGATAGATTCTTATAATATTGGCACACAAGTGAACTTTGACAAAATGAAATTAACCTTAAAATAGAGTGCCTGACAATGGATTTTTTTCAAGCAAGGGGAGGACAGGAAAGATAAAGAAGACTCTGATACAGCGTATTTAGGAGTGTTTCCTGATGTTATGCAGGTTATAACTATTACCTTCTGAACAAAACGAGTAAAATCCCCCTAATTTCAAAGGATACGGGCAAATTGATAAGAGGATAGGTCTTGAAATTCGTTATCTAGAAGTTCACTAGAAAATTCAGATATAGTTAAAATTTAACAAATTGATTAATTTTGTTATACTCCCATTCGACAGTGAATGGTAAATATTTGCCCTTCCGCAAGAAGTCACCCCTGATGAATAAAGGCTTTTTCGCATTTCATCCCTCCAAAATAGCCCAAATGGCCTGGTAAACACATTGCCAGGAT
>Ga0315533_1000640_pt1 | contig 28858 bp, 22 predicted proteins | sample SalMarSW160130MG_FD_203081 | JGI IMG/M metagenome (GOLD analysis project Ga0315533, IMG submission 203081) | Salt marsh sediment microbial communities from the Plum Island Ecosystem LTER, Massachusetts, United States - Salt Marsh Sediment SW1601-30 ...
AAATCTCAATTACAATTTCTCCTTAAGCCAGATTTATTGATTGACCAATTGACCAATTAAATTAGTTAATCGGTTATCCAGTTACCCGGTTTACCAGTTTAATTAATCGTTAGTGAATAAGCCTAGCGTATAGCGTACAGCGTTTAGCGTATAGTAATTTAGTAAAGAGTAAAGAGTATTAGTTACCCTGTTTACCAGTTGGCCAGTTAATTTTAGTCATTCATTTCAAATACATATTTCAAGTTGCAAGATGAGAGTAAATTGACACAGTTAACCAACTTAATTTTAATTCTTTAACCGGTTAACCATCTTCACTATATACTCAATACTTATTTCTTAACGAGATACGTATTTGGTTTTGCACTTTGCGTTTTACTCTTTTAGTTTCTTTACTATCCGCTAAACGCTGTACGCTCTACGCTATACTCGACTATTTTATAAATAGAGGAACAAACACCAGAGCGACTATGGACATAACTTTAATCAATATATTCATAGAAGGACCGGCAGTATCTTTAAGAGGATCACCTACGGTATCACCTATAACTGCAGCTTCATGAACTTTAGTTCCTTTACCTCCATAATTTCCCATCTCGATATATTTTTTGGCATTATCCCAGGCTCCTCCGGAATTGGCCATCTGTATAGCCAACAATACTCCTACTAACACCGCTCCAATCAACATACCTCCCAAGGCTTCAGGGCCAAGCACTATTCCTACTGCTACAGGAGATACTATGGCTAATAACCCGGGCAATATCATCTCTCTTAAAGCACCTTTAGTGCTAATATCCACACATTTTGCAGAATCCGGTTTAGCTTTTCCCTCTTTCAGACCAGGTATTTCTTTAAATTGCCTACGAACTTCTTCTATCATTAAGAAAGCAGTTTTCCCCACCGCATTTATAGCCAAAGCAGAAAAAAGATAAGGCAAAAGACCACCGATAAACATTCCCGCTACGACTATCGGATTAGTTATACTTACGCTTTCTAAACCAACCGATTTACAGTAAGCTGAGAATAAAGCCAAAGCCGTTAATGCTGCTGAAGCAATAGCAAAACCTTTTCCGATAGCGGCGGTAGTATTTCCTACTGCATCTAATGAATCAGTAATTTCTCGAACTTTAGGATCCAGTTTAGCCATTTCCGCAATTCCTCCCGAATTATCAGCAATTGGGCCATAAGAATCTACCGAAACGGTCATTCCTACAATTGATAACATTCCTACTGCAGAAACTGCTATACCATATAGTCCTGCAAACTTATAAGCTACTAAAACTGTAGCGGCGATTATAGCCAAAGGAATGGCAGTACTTTGCATACCAACTGCTAATCCAGAAATGATGGTAGTAGCTGCTCCGGTAAGTGATGATTTAGCAATTGACTTTACCGGATAATACTGATAGGAAGTATAATATTCTGTTATTAATCCAATAATTATACCAGCAATTAACCCAGCTGTAGTGGCATAAAACACATTTAAACTATTAAAAAAAACATTGGAAAGAAAAGCAGAAGCAATAATTACCAAAAATCCGCTTACTAAAGTTCCCTTAGTTAAAGCATTGTGTAAATTCTTTTCGTTTTTAGTCTTTACAAAAAAAGAACCTATAATAGAGGCAATTGCCCCACAAGCTGCCAGTAATAAAGGAAATATTACTCCTTTGGTTCCTTCAAATAGTAATCCACCTAAAATCATACTGGAAATAATTGAGCCTACATAAGACTCAAACAGATCTGCTCCCAATCCAGCAATATCTCCTACATTATCTCCTACATTATCGGCAATAACTGCTGGATTTCTTGGGTCATCTTCTGGTATTCCAACTTCAACTTTTCCTACTAAATCAGCTCCTACATCTGCAGCTTTAGTAAATATTCCTCCGCCTACTCTGGCAAATAGCGCTATAGAGCTTGCTCCCAAGGCAAATCCATTTATAATTTCCGGTTCTCTGATAAAATAATATAAAGTGCCTAAACCTAATAATCCAAAACCCGCAACCGACATACCCATCACCGCACCACCAGAGAAAGCAACTTTTAATGCTTTGGTTATTCCTCCCTCCATAGCAGCACATGTAGTCCTCGAATTTGCTTTAGTTGCAATTTTCATTCCAGTTAAACCTGCTAATCCGGAACAAATTGCACCCACCACAAAAGACAAGCTGGTAATAGGGCTCCTCACCCAGCCCAGTATAAGACTAACTACAATAATAAAAAATACCAAAACGCTATACTCTCTTTTTAAAAAAGTCATAGCTCCCTGTTCAATCATATTTGATATTTCTTTCATTAATTCATTTCCCTGCTTTTCTCTTATTACCCTCAAAGAAAGAAATACGGCAAATATAAGGGCAATTATACCACTTAAAGGTATTAACAGTTCAATTTGCATGTTATTTTCTATCCTTTCTTTTTATTTACATTCCATTTATGTTTATTTAAATTTAAGTATTTAGGGCGTATTGCAATACACCCTTACAGCTTTTTCTTTAAATTTTGTTTTATATTTTGTACTTTTTACTTACCAATATAAGCTATTTTCTAAAATATTTTAATTGGTCAATTGGTCAATTATTTTTGTTTTATCTTTATCTTTTTTCTTTTAACACCGCTTGAGCAGCTGCCAATCGGGCAATAGGAACTCTAAAAGGCGAACAGCTAACATAATTTAATCCCACAGAATGGCAAAATTCCACTGAATGAGGTTCTCCGCCGTGTTCTCCGCAAATCCCTACCTCTAAGTTAGGACGGATTTCTCTTCCTAACTTTGTACCCAAATTAACTAATTTTCCTACGCCTTCGCGATCTAATACTTCAAAAGGATTTTCTTCTAATATTTTCTCCTCAACGTATTTTAATAAGAATTTTCCTTCAGCATCATCTCTACTTATACCAAAAGTTGTCTGAGTTAAATCATTGGTACCAAAAGAAAAGAATTCAGCTTCTTCTGCTATCTTATCAGCAGTCAAAGCAGCTCGTGGCAATTCAATCATAGTCCCGACTTTATATTCTAATTTTACCCCTGCAGATTTTATATTTTCATTAGCAATTTTCCTAGTTCTTTTGCATATCAGTCTAAATTCATTTATATGACTTACCAGAGGAATCATTATTTCAGGTTTTACTTTGATACCTTTTTTAGTTAATTCTATGGCAGCTTCTATAATAGCTTCAACCTGTACCTCATATATTTCCGGATATAATATGCCTAACCTGCACCCTCGAAGCCCTAACATGGGATTCATTTCGTGTAAAGATTTAATTACTTTTAACAATTTTTTCTTCTTAGTAAGTTCTACCGAATCTATATTTTTTAATTTTAAAGTATTTACTTCTATTAAAGTATCTTCCAAATTGGGTAAAAATTCATGAAGTGGTGGATCGAGAAGTCTGATAATTACCGGTAATCCTTCCATAGCTTTTAAAATGCCTAAAAAATCAGCTTTCTGCATAGGTAATAATTTTTCTAAAGCCTCTACTCTGCTTTTCTTGGTATCGGCCATTATCATTTTTTGGACAATGGGTAAACGATCCTGCGCCATAAACATATGCTCTGTTCTGGTAAGTCCTACACCTTCCGCCCCTAATTCTCTTGCCTTTTTCGCATCTTCCGGTGTATCGGCATTAGCATATACACCTAAACGTTTTATTTTGTTAGCCCAGGATAATAGGATTTCAAATTCCTTGCTCATTTTCGGTTCAATGGTAGGAACTTTCCCTAAAAATACTTCTCCTGTTCCTCCATCTATAGTGATAAAATCACCTTTTTTTAGTGTTATATCGTTGACAGATATTTTTTCTTTTCTTGCATTAATGTTCAGAACACTGCAACCGGCTACACATGCTTTTCCCATACCTCTTGCCACTACTGCCGCATGACTGGTCATACCTCCTCTGCTGGTAAGGACACCCTGGGCTTCTACCATACCATTGATGTCATCTGGAGTGGTCTCTGTTCTTACCAATATTACCCTTTCTCCTTCTTTTCCCAATTCTTCTGCTTCATCAGCGGTAAAGACCACTTTTCCATAAGCAGCCCCCGGAGAAGCCGGTAATCCCTTGGCAATTACTTCTACTTTTGCTTTTGGATCTATTCTTCTATGTAAAAGTTGATTTAATTGATTTGGCTCTATCCTTAGAATTGCTTCCTCTTTAGTAATTATCCCTTCTTCTACCATATCAACAGCAATTTTAAGAGCAGCCTGGGCAGTTCTTTTCCCTGTTCTGGTCTGTAGCAAGTAAAGTTTTCCTTTTTCTATGGTAAATTCATAATCTTGAACATCTCTATAATGTTTTTCTAAAAGCGTAATTATCTTAATAAGTTCCTCATATACTTCCGGTAAATCGTTTTTGAGATTAGATAAAGGCAAAGGTGTTCTGATACCTGCAACCACATCTTCTCCCTGGGCATTCAGAAGATATTCTCCGTAATATTCTTCTACTCCGGTAGAAGGATTTCTGGTAAATCCAACCCCTGTTCCTGAATCTTCTCCCATATTACCAAAAACCATCTCTTGAACATTTACTGCTGTCCCCAAATCATCGGAAATTTTATTTATCCTACGATAAGTTACCGCCCTTTTAGTGTTCCAGGAATTAAACACTGCATCTATAGCCATCTTCAATTGAACTTTAGGTTCTTGAGGAAAATCTTTTCCGGTCTCTTTTTTGACGAGTTTTTTGTATTCCTCCACTAACTTTTTCAGTCCATTGCAGTCAATTTCCGTATCTAATTTTACTTTAAGTTCTTTTTTAAGCTCTTCCAAAAGATATTCAAACTTATTATGTTCAATACCTAAAACTACATTTCCAAACATTTGCATAAAACGTCGATAACTATCGTAAGCGAAACGCTCATTTTTTGTTTTTTCGACAATTCCCCGAATAGAAACATCATTTAACCCTAAATTTAGAACTGTATCCATCATACCGGGCATGGAAATTGGTGCGCCGGAACGAACTGAGACTAACAAAGGATCTTTGGCATCTCCTAATGCTTTTTTAGATATCTTTTCTAATTTTTTTAAATTTTCCTCTATCTTCTCCTCTAATCCTTGAGGATATTTTTTATCATTTTTATAATATTCAACACATACTTCTGTAGTTATAGTAAATCCCTGAGGAACGGAAAGGCCTATTCTGGTCATTTCTGCCAGACCTGCACCCTTTCCTCCTAAAATGGATTTCATATCTCCTTTTCCTTCATTAAAAAAATAGACATATTTTTTCATACTCATTCTTCCTCCTTTATAATTTTAAGTATATTTGTGGCAATGTCTTCTATGGCCATATTGGTTACGTTAATTATCGGACACCCTATTTTCTTGTAAATACTATCAGCATATTTTAACTCTTTAATTACTCTTTCTTTTTTATTATATACACCTTCGTCTGGTAGTCCCAATGCCTTTAATCGTTCACTTCTTATCTCAATTAATTTATCGGGGTCCATGGTTAAACCAACTACTTCACTCGGTGGTAAGCTAAATATTCCAGACGGTGGTTCAAATTCAAAATCCAGTACTATATTGGCTACCTTTATACCCTTATGGGCGAGATACATACTAAGTGGTGTTTTTGAAGTTCGAGAAACCCCCAATATTACCAGATCAGCTTTAGACAACTCAAATTCTCCCTGGTAGGCATCATACTTCACTGCAAATTCCATGGCTTCCATTCTTTTAAAATATTCTTTATCTAATTTTCTAATAATTCCCGGTTCTAATTTAGGTGTAATTCCGCTTACCCTTTCAATGTTTTCCATAATTGGACCAAATATATCGAAGGAAACGACAGATTGCTTTTTGGATTCCTCTTTCACAAATGATCTTAATTCTGGTTTTACAATAGTATAGACTATAAAGCTTTTTTCTTTATTGATTTGACTTATTATCCCTGTAATATCTTTTTTGGATTCAATATGGGCAAACAATTTCAACTTAATATCATTAGAATCAAACTGACTAAGCGCAGCGTGAACTACATTTTGAGCAGTTTCGCCGGTAGAATCAGAAATTATATATACAGTAGGTTTAAATTTGATACTATCCATAATTACTTCCTCCCTTCTTTTATAGAAACAATTTTGGATAAATCAGCTACCTGATTGAATAATATTCCTATTTTTTTGATAAGTGCGATTCTATTCTTTCTAATGTCCTTATCTTTATCCATTACCAGTACCTGATCGAAAAACTCATCAACTGGTTCGCATAAATCTCCTAATAACTTAAATACTTTATTGTACTCTTTGTTACAAATAAATTCCCTTATTCGCGGATAAATACTTTTATAATTATGATATAAATTTAACTCTGCTTTTTCCTTTAATAGTGACCGGTCAATCTCGGTTTCTTCATTATTTTTTGATAAATTTAATACCCTATTCGATGAATTAAGTATATTTCTAAAAATGGGTTGATTATAAATTTCCCCTATAACTTCTATTCTATTTTTAATATCAACTACATCTCCATCGCTATCAACAGCCAAAACTGCATCAATTATATCATAGCGAATTCCATCTTCTAAGAAGATATTTTTTACTCTTTGTTTGAGAAAACTTAATATCTGAGATACAATCTCATTTTCATCAATTTTTAATTCCACTGAAACACTCTCTTTATATAAGGATAAAGATTTTCGAATAATATCTTTTAATGAAATTTTCAAATTATTTTTCAAAATTATGGCAATTTTCCCGCGAGATTGTCTTCTTAATCCATAAGGGTCCTGTGATCCTGTTGGGGTTAAACCCATTACGAAACAGCCAATAATAGTATCCATCTTATCAGCAATCCCCAAAATCATACCACTTTTAGTTAGGGGTAACCTATCCCCTGAAAAACGGGGAAGATAATGTTCAAAGATGGCTTCTGCTACTTCTTTTCTTTCACCATATAAAATCGCATATTCTTTCCCCATTATCCCCTGTAACTCCGGAAATTCTTTTACCATTTCAGTAACCAAATCTGCTTTGCACAAATGAGCAGACCTTAAAAGATCTTTTTTCACTTTCTGTTCAACCTGTAAACTATCTGAAATGTAGTCACTTAGCAATTCTAATCTCTTTGTTTTATCGAAAAGGCTCCCTAGATTTTCCTGGAAAATAACATTTTTTAATTTATCCACCCTTTTCCCTAAAGAAATTTTCTGGTCTTCCTGGTAGAAAAATTTTGCATCTTCCAATCTGGCTCTGAGAACATTTTCATTACCTTCTTTAATTCCAGAGGCATATTCTTTAGAGTTATTGATAATTACAATAAATAAAGGAAGCAATTCATCTTTATTTTTAAAAACAGGGAAATACTTTTGATGCTTTTCCATAACTTCAATTAAGACATTCTTAGGTAATTCTAAATATTTTTTATCATACCTCCCTAAAATTGCATTGGGATATTCAACTAAATAAATTATTTCCTTTAATTGTTTTTCATTTATTATCTTTTCCCCAACAATTTCCTTAATTATCTGTTTTATATCTGTTTTAACTATATTTTCTCTAATTTTGGGATCGACTATTACATAATTTTTTTCTATCTTCTTAAAATATTCCTGAGTAGAAGAAATTTTGATTTTTTGGGGCGCCAAAAGTCTATGACCATAAGTAATATTTTCAGAATCTAAACCATTTAGATTGAACTTGATTATTTCTTTTCCTTGCAGGGCAAGTATCCATCTTATAGGACGGATAAAGCGCAATGATTTTTCTCCCCAGCGCATTGATTTAGGAAATTGTATGCCCTTTATTATTTTAGGAAATATCTGGGATAATAGGTCAATAGTTGGCTGGCCTATTATGGATTTGGGGGCAAAAATATATTTCCCTTTTTCGGTATCTTCAACAATTAAATCCTCAATATTTATCCCCTGGCTTTGGGCAAACTTTAGGGCAGGTTTTTGGGGCTGCGACTCTTTATTGTAAGCAATTAAATAGGCAGGTCCTTTAATTTTTTGAAAAATGTCTTCCTGTTTTTCCTTAATGTGGAAGATGAATAATACTAATCTTCGAGGAGTGCCGTAAACTTTTATTTCTTTATAATTTATTCTGGCTTCTTCTAGATATTTTTGTGCTAACCGATTTAAATTTTTTAAGGCATTTTCCATATACTGAGCTGGTATTTCTTCGGTTCCAATTTCTAAAACTACATTCACCATTAAATTTTACCCTTTGCCTAATCTTTTATTTTTTAATTAAAGGAAAACCCAATTTTTCCCTCTTCTTTACGTATTCTTCCGCACATAATCGTGCAATATTTCTTACCCGGGAAATATATCCTGTTCTTTCTGAAACACTAATTGCTCCCCGGGCGTCTAATAAATTAAAAGTATGAGAGCATTTTAATATATAGTCATATGCCGGTAAAGGTAGCTCTATTTTTATTAATCTTCTGGCTTCTTTTTCATATATATTAAAGATGTTAAATAACATATATATGTCTGCCTCTTCAAAGTTATACTTAGATTGTTCTACTTCTGCTTGATGGCGTACGTCTCTATAGGTAATATTTTTGCCCCATTTTAAGTCAAAGATATTATCCACATCCTGAATAACCATACCTAATCTCTCTAACCCATAGGTTATTTCTACCGGAATAATATCTAAGTCAAGCCCGCCGGCTTGCTGAAAATAAGTAAACTGGGTTATTTCTAACCCATCTAACCAAACTTCCCAACCTAATCCCCAGGCACCCAGGGTAGGGGCTTCCCAATCACCTTCAATAAATCTTATATCATGCTCTTTTCTTGATATCCCCAAACTTTCTAAACTTTTAAAATAAATCTCCTGCACGTCTTCAGGAGAGGGTTTTAATATAACCTGGAATTGATAATGCTGTTGTACTCTATTGGGATTTTCTCCATAACGTCCATCGGCAGGTCTTCGACATGGTTCAACATAAGTTACTTTCCATGGCTCGGGTCCTAATACTCTAAAAAAAGTGGTTGGATTCATTGTTCCTGCCCCTTTTTCCGTATCATAAGGCTGCTGAATGATACAATCCTGTTCTCCCCAAAATTTTTCTAAATTAAAAATTATTTCTTGAAAATTCATATTAGCATCTCTTTCCCGTAATTATAAATAAAATTCCCTCTCATTGAGATTTCCTGAAAACTCATTATCAGTTAGAGAGAGGGACTGTATTTTCTTAGTTAATATATCAAAATCGGCCTTAATTGTCAACGACTTAAAAAGAAAGTATCGAGTATCGAGTATTACGTATCGAGTAAAAACAAAGAAAAGTATCATAGGAATAAAGAAGATAGAAAAATAAAAACAATAAATATTCTTTTCTTTATCTAACTACCCCAATAAAGTTTACACTTACTATCGTATTGCGTAAGAAGTTAGTTAGTTAGCTAGTTGGTTGGTTACCTGGTTAGCTGGTTAAAAAAATTCAAGAGAGAAAAAAGTAGGGTCGTATTGTATACGCCCTCAATAATCTCAATAAAACCGTAGGACGGGCGTCTCGCCTGTCTTTGAATTAAGGTAGGGGTTCGATTTATCGAACCCGCATAATTACGGGTCGGATAAATCCGACCCCTACAGGAAAAATCTGAAAATATTTAATCACTATCTCCTCTCATCTTGATGGGAGAGGGTTAGGGTGAGGGGGGGTTCTAGCTCCTGTCTCCTGAATTCTGCCTTCTTCTTTCCTTGCTATACGCTAAACGCTGTACGCTATACGCTAGGCTTATTCACTAACGACTAATCAGTTATAGAGACCTCAGAAATTCATTTGTTTTAAAACTTTTCTCCGAATGATAACCTATATATATATTAGTTATCTTCTCTAACTCTTTCATCTTATTATCAGGAATAGTAGCGTTTGAAATAGTAGATAAATGGGTAATTAGTATTTTTCTCAATAGTTTCACAAAATAAAGAGAGACATTAATGCACTCTTCTTTATCTTCGGCTACGCAATTATTGCATAGCAATCCGCCTTCTTTTATATTAAAATACATCTCTTTTTGATCTTCTACACTTTTATTGCATCTACAACAATGATTAATTGAGGGTCTGTATCCTAAAAGTGATATAGTTTGCCATTTGAAAGATAAGGTCAGCAGTTTTGGGTCATCAGTTTTCCTTAAGTAATGTAAAACTTCTTTTAATAAATTAAATAAACCAATATTTATTTCCCTCTCCTCAGTTAATTTATTAACCATCTCAACACAGTTAACGGCAAATGCAAATTTAATAACTTCTTTGCTCGTTGAGAAAAAAGATTCTAATATCTCGGTTTGACTGACAATATCAATATTTCTACCTTTGTAAATTAAAAAAATAGAGTGAGTTAATATTTCCAAACTGCTTCCGAATTTGCTTTTTATCTTTCGGACTCCTTTGGCAATAGCTGAAATCTTACCGTAATTTTTTGTATATATAGTAACGATTTTATCAGCTTCTTCAAATTCCGTGCTTTTTAGAACTATCCCTTCCGTTTTATACAACATATTATTAGCTAATCCTCACTATAAAAGATCCTTTTTACCAAAAGCCTCGGGAAGTAATTCTCTTATTTTTTTAATTTTAACATCTCCCTTTAAATTTGCCATAATCAAAAGAATGTTTTCACCAAATTCTGATATCACTTGCCGGCAGGCCCCACAGGGAGAACAAGGTTTATCTGTATCGCCAATAACAGCGATAGCTTCAAATTTAGTTGAGCCCTCTGAAATAGCTTTAAAAATAGCCACTCTTTCTGCGCATACGCTCATACCAAAAGACGCGTTCTCAATATTACAACCGTTAAATATTTCTCCATTAGCGCTAAGAACAGCAGCTCCAACTTTGAATTTAGAATAGGGAGTATAGGCTCTTTTTCTAGCCTTTTCTGCTTCTTTAATCAATTTTTCAAATTCTTCTTTCACGGTATTTTCACCTTCTTTATTTAGACCACACCTTTGTTTCCTCTGGCACCAAATGAACCCATATATTTCCCTGGTTTAGATTTATGACATTCCCCTGTCTGTCATAATATACAGTCGGGTGGTCTTTAGACTTTTTAACCCACTTCGTTAAATAATAATTTCCTCCGTAAAATATCTTGGCTATACCCTCTCCTATAACCTCTACTTCCAGCCTTCCCTCTTTATCTCCTGATATTTTTTCAACCGGAACATACTGGATTATTATATTGGAAACAGTTACAGGTTCGAGAGTTTTACTATCCTGATGGAGCTTAGAATTTATGTACCTTAAATATGTATTAGTATCATCTTTATACTCGTAAGATATAGTATATTTTTGGTTATATTTAATAGATATTTTGCGGATATCCCCTCCTGATAAATTTAGTGTTCTTAGACTGAGCAAATGGTTATCTAAATTTACCTTTTCCTGAAAACCCATTTTTCTACTTTTCTCTCTTATATTTTGAGTTTTAGTAAAAAGATTTATCCATCCTCCGATAACTTTATCCCGCCAATAAAGAGAAGGGTAACGCATCTGGTCTAAATTAATAATCTTTCCGTTCTTTAAACTTTGCCCTCCACAGTGAGCAAAGATGGCAGACCACTCTACAGCCAATCTGGAAAAATAATACCTGCTACTTCTGACCGGTCCCACTATTGCTTCATCACTATTATTAAAAATAGCTATCAATCTGGTAAAAGGATGCTCTACATTTGCTTCATAAATTATATCTGCCTTATTCAGGCCAGTTTGATGGATTACCTCTTCCGGTGAATTACCGACCATTATAGCTAAGGGTCTTATGTTACTGGCGTAAATATTGTTATTTATAGTAAAACATGCAAATAAAATAAAAAATAACAATATTGACCTGTAGAAAAATGATTTGCTCAACATTTCTTTCTTCATAATTTATCCTCTTTCTTTAGTTTTTAAATTATTTCATAATTTTTTGGTTTTATCAAATTCATCTTCTATTTCTCCAAATATCTCCTCCAACAAATCTTCTATGGTAACTACTCCGGATATTTTTTTATCTTTGTTTATTACTGCCGCAATATGAACTTTCTTTCTCTGAAATTCTTTCAGAAGAGTCGTAACCCTTTTATTTTCTGAGACCAGGTAAGGCAGATGGATCAAAGCTAATAAATTTATACTTTTACTTAATTTCTTTTCTAAATCTCCGATAAGGAAGTCTTTGGCGTAAATAAAACCTATGATATTATTTATATTATTCTTATAAACCGGTATCCTGGAAAGACCTTTTTTGTTCATTAAATTTATAGCATTTTCTAAGGAAGTATTTTCTTCAACAACCACCATATATTTTTTAGGTATCATCACATCTTTAACAAAAATATCATTTAAATTTAATATTCTCTCAATCATACTCTTTTCCTTTTTCTCTAATGCACCTTCCTTTTCACCAACTTCAAAAATTAGTTTTAAATCTTTTTTAGTGAAAAAAACATTTAGAGGCACAAGCTTCTTGCCGGTAATAAGTCTAATAATAAAGTTCGATACCCAACTAAAAAAGACTTCAAGAGGATAAAGGATGTAAGAGACAATTTTTAAACAGTAAGCTGCTTTAAGTGAAATTTTTTGTGAATTATTTTGAGCAATAGTTTTAGGAATTATCTCGCAAAAAACTAAAATTATTAGAGTGGTAAGCAATATTGAAATAGTGACTCCTCTATCGCCCCATATATGTATAGCCAGGGCAGAGGAAACCGTAGAAGATACGATTATTGCTATATTGGTTCCAATTAAAACCACTCTTAAAAATTTATCGGGCTTTTGAATTAAATTAGACACTATTATAGCTTTTTTATCCCCCCTCTTGGCTAAATATTTAAGATGTAGCTTGCTGGTAGAGATAACTGCAGTTTCTGCACCGGAAAAAAAAGCAGCAATAAATATACACATAAATAATATAAAAGGACTGGCCTTAACCCACCATTCTGTCAAAATTCCTTTACCTCCTATGCATCTTTACCCGGAATATTACTTTTAGTCTGCGGTAGTTCTTTTATTATTTTTACTCTTCTAATCCTATTTTTTACTACCTGTTCTATTATCATTTGAAAATTCTGATACTTTATCTTTTCACCTTTCTTAGGTACTCTGCCCAATAGGTCAAAAATAAAACCACCCAGGGTCTCGAAATCATTTTCAGGTATTTCGGTGTTTAGAATTTCATTAATCTTGTCAATACTTATTATTGCATCAGCAATTACAGTATTATCTTTAATCATTTCAAACAATTTTATTTCTTTATCGTATTCATCAATTATCTCGCCTACTACTTCCTCTACCACATCCTCCATGGTAATCAATCCTGCTGTCCCGCCATATTCATCAATAGCAATAGCAATTTGAATTCTATCTTTCTGAAAAATATCCAAAAGTTCATCTATTTTTTTATTTTCCGGAACAAAGTAAGCTTCCCTTATTATCTCTTTTAAATCAAACTTTTCCTTTGAAATATACCATTGCTCATATATATCTAAAAGATCCTTGGCATACAATATTCCGATAATATTGTCTATAGTTTCTTCATATACAGGGATTCTCGAATGCCCCATTTTTTTAATCAATTTTAGTATTAAATTTAATTTTGTATCAGAGGGAATGCAGTCCATATCTACTCGGGGGATCATTACTTCTTTTACCATAGTATCGCCAAATTCAAATATATTTCTAATCATTTCTTTCTCTTCTTCTTCTATCACTCCCTCATCTTTACCAGCATCTATCAGGGTTATTAAATCTTCTTCGGTAATTTCTTTTTTCTCTCTAATGCTTTTTTTACCAAAAAAGTAATACAGGATACTGATTACTGATTTAAAAACTTTAATTAAGGGGAATAACCCGGTGGAAATTATTTCTATCGGTTTGGCAACTCTTTTGGAAATTTTTTCGGCATTAGTGACGGCTAATGATTTAGGGACAATTTCTCCGAAAACAAGTATTATAAAAATCATTATTCCGCTGGCTATACCTACCCCTATATTTCCAATAAGTTTTATAGCTAAATAGGTAGCCAAAGAGGAAGCAGAAATGTTTACGAACATATTTCCGATTAAAATAGAAATCAATGTTCTTTGAGGATCATCAAGGAGTCTGATAATCGATTTTACTCGCCAATTGTTTTCCTCTTCTTTTTGCATTTTCTTTAATTGCAGTTTATTGAGTGAGAAAAGAGCAGTCTCTGTGCCGGAAAAAAATGCTGATAGTATTATGAAACCCAACAAAGCAACAGTTTCAAATATCAATATTATTAAATTAAGAGGGTCATCCAAAAAATAATCACCGCAACTTTTTAAGAAACCATTTAGTATATTCTAAAATATCGACCATTTTGATTAATTCGACCAAGATGATGTACCTACTTTTGCTCAAGTTAGATTAGGAATCTAAATATAAACAATAATTGAGTCTTTTAGATTCCTAATCTAATAGTTCTAAGTTACAAAATTACTAAAAATTAAAATTAATACAGATTGTTTTTAATTAAATTATGCAAATTTAACTTTCTTCGATATTCTCATCTTTTGTAAGATTATTACTCCTACTAATAAGACAACACCCACACTATCAGTTAATAATCCGGGTGTTAGTAAAGCAAGCGCGCTAATAATTAATATAGCTCTTTCATGTATTTTAACATTGTCAAGAAGATATCCACCCGCTGCTGCTCCTAAGGCTAACACACCGGCTAAAGCAGTAACAATTAATAATAAAGTATGTCCTATTGTGCTATTTATAAATAACAATCCGGGATCAAGGGCAAATAGATATGGAATCATAAATCCCGCTACTGCTAATCTCACGGCAATAAATCCGGTCTTCATGGAATTACCGCCTGATATTCCTGCTCCGGCGTAAGCTGCTACCGCAACAGGAGGAGTAAGATCAGCAATTACTCCAAAGTAAAGGATAAATAGATGGGCAGCTAAAGGCTGTACTCCTAAATCAACTAAAGCAGGTGCAGCCATAATCGATAAAATTATATATTTAGCAGTGGTGGGGAGCCCCATTCCTAACAATATTGAGGCAATCATAGTAAAGAAGAGAGTTAACATAAGATTTCCCTGACCTAACATTACAAGTCCATTGGCAATCTTTAATCCTAAACCAGTAAGAGTTACTGCTCCCACTACCATTCCAGCACAGGCGCAAGCTGCTGCCACTCCTAATGCCATCTTTGCTCCATCTTCAAAAGCTTCTCCAAGAGTTTTAAAATTTAAACGAGTCTCAGCTTTTACCATACTTATGGCTAAACACATTACAATAGCCCAGAAGGCTGAAAATAAAGGGGTATAACCTCTTACCAATAGGTATACCAAACCAATTATAGGAATGATTAAATGTCCTCTTTCTTTTAATACCTTACCCAACTTAGGAAGTTGTTCCTTAGGCAAACCTTTTAATCCATATTTGCAAGCTTCCAAATGAACCATAGTACCTACTGATATAAAATAAATTACCGCAGGGATTGCCGCAGCATAAGCAATTTTTATATAAGGAATTCCCAAAAACTCAGCCATTACGAAGGCAGCTGCACCCATTACCGGAGGTAATATCTGCCCACCGGTAGAAGCAGAAGCCTCTACTGCTCCAGCAAAATTTTTTCGATAACCTATACTCTTCATTAAAGGAATGGTGAAACTACCGGTAGTTACCGTATTTGCTACTGAGCTTCCATTTATAGAGCCCATAAATCCACTGGCAATAACCGCAACCTTTGCCGGTCCACCGGTTGTATGACCGGCAAGGGCCATTGCTACGTCGATAAAAAATTTACCCATCCCGGTCTTATTTAAAACTGCACCGAACAGAATAAAAAGAAATACAAAAGAAGCAGATACTCCTAAAGGAATGCCAAATATCCCTTCTGTCCCTGAATATAAATGTTCTATTATTCTTTCCAATGAGTATCCTCGATGAGCGAAGAATCCCGGCATTATCTGCCCAAAATAAGAATATAATAAAAATACAGTTACTACTATGGGAAGAGCGGAACCGATAATTCTTCGGGTTGCTTCTAAGACTAATATGATAGCCAGACCACCTACTATTAAATCGAGTGCAATAGGTAGGCCGGAGCGTATTACCATAGCATCGTAAAATACAACTAAATAATAACACACGCTTGCTCCCAATATAGCCAGAATTATGTCCAGAAAAGGTATTTTTTCCTTATTTTTATCAAAGCCTTTTTTGGAACCGGGATAAACAAGAAATGCTAAACTCAAAGTAAAAGCCAGATGAACTGCTCTCTGTTTTAGAGCTAAAAGTAGACCAAATCCTCCGGTATAAAATTGGAAAGCCGAAAAAGATATAGCAATAATAGAAATGATTATAGCCGCGATACCGATAGGTCTTCTAATTCTTGATTCTGAATCATATTGTTCCATAAGTTTCTGAACATCAATTTCTTTATTTTCAGTTTTAACATCTTCAACCATTTACAAGCTTCCTCCTAAGATAATTAAATAAATTATTCCTATTTATTTCAAGGGTTAACAATCTATCTCCTACCAATGAAGATAAATTAATTTCTTCGCCTTTGAAATAGAAAATATTTTCTCTTACCGCCCCAATTCTATAATAAATTGGGGTAGGTATAATCCTTTGCATATTTTTTATTTTAAATCTACCCTCCTCTTCCACAAATATTTCATTTTCAAAAGTTGTATAAGGGAGCCCTGCTCCGTGATCGAGAAAATCAGTTTCAATTAATACAATTTGATAATCTTTATCAATAATAAATATTTCCCACACGGGAGTTAGGGCAACAGAGTGGGTATATTTTAAAATAAATTTATCCCCGGGTTGTACCTTCTGTTTAAAAATTAATTCTCCATCAGAAAAAGTTCTGAGTTCCAGGGTATATACCGGAATTAAGAATAATATCATAATACTAATTATGGCAATAAACAATCCAACCGGTGTAACATATTTATTCTTTAACATATAAATTGATTCCGGGTACCATGGAAAAATATTCTCATTTTATGGTACCCGGATTTTACTTTCCTAACTTTATTTAATCAAACCAACTTCTTTGTAATATAATTCTGCACCCGGATGTAAAGGTATTCCTATACCGTCAAGGGCAGTTTCCAAAGTAATATTTTTACCTTGAGAATGTACTTTTTCTAATACATCTCGGTGTTCCCATAAAGCTTTAGTCATTTTGTAGACTAAGGTAGGTGATAGTTTGGCATCACAGATCCATAAAGCAGGTGTAGCAAGGGCTGGAACATCTTCATCTACGCCTTTATACAGTCCGCCAGGGATAACCGTAGCTCCGTAATAAGGAATTGCTTCAACTAATTCTTTTATCTTTTCTGCACTCATTGGAATCAATACAATATCTCTTTTGGTAGCTATATTAATGATGCTGGAAGTAGGGAAGCCAGCAGTGGTAAAACCGGCATCTATTTGCCCATCGATCAAACGTTGAGCAACTTCATTAAAGCTTAAAAAATCTGCCTTAATATCACCCATATGAATACCATGGGCATTTAATATTATTTCAGCATCAGCAGCAGTTCCGCTGTTAGGTGCACCCACTCCAACTTTCTTCCCTTTGAGGTCCTCTATGGTTTTAATTCCGGAAGCCTTGGTAGCAACTATATGAATAGTTTCCGGGTATAAAGAAGCAATACCTCTTAAATTACTAATAGGTTGTGTACCCACTAATATCCCCGTAGCAGTATAACACCAATAAGTTGTATTAGCTTGTGAAAAAGCAGTTTCAATTTGTCCTCTACTGATTAAATTACAATTTGCAACAGAAGCATTTCCTGATTGTGCTGTTACAATCATACCTTCAACATTATTTGAAATCATCTGAGCTAAAGCTCCACCTAAAGGGTAATAAGTTCCGCCGGTTCCGCCGGTAGCAATAGCGACAAATTGTCTTTCGGCAGCCATCCCAAAACTGAACATTCCCATTACTAAACTAATTGCTAATACTAAAATTAATATTGTCTTACTTTTTAACATTAATAGATTCTCCTTTAATTTTTATAATTTTTTAGAACATAATCTTACATACTAACTAAAAGCAAATATTTTGTAGGCTTATACCTCACCTCCCATTTTTTAAGACTTTTTGTTTGGCGAATCTATGTTAAGTATTTGCTCTACATATTTATTTTTTAGGTTAAGATAAACTGAAAAAGTAAATATGTATAATAACTGATTTTATTATATTAAACATCAGGCTACAAATCAAATATTTTCAAGATTTCGCTCTCTTTTTCCCGCATAATTTTATAATCTTTGTCTTCTTCGTGATCATAACCGGTTAAGTGCAATAAACCATGAATTATTAATACTGTTAACTCTCTTTCCATACTATGATTTAAGGTATCTGCCTGCTTTTGGGCAGTCTCTACGGAGATAATTATATCTCCTAAAAGTTTATCACTCTCTACCTCCGGAGATTTGATAGCTCCTTCCTGCAAACTAAAAGATAAAACATCAGTTGGTTTATCAATCCCTCGATATTTACTATTCAGCGACCTTATAAATTTATCATCAGTAAATAAAACACTGATTTCAATTTTATCATCAACTTTTAGATGTTGCAGAACCTTTTTGATTATCCCTTTTGTTTTTCCTTGATTTATCTTTACTATATTTTGCTGATTTTTTATTAGAATTTCCATTCTTTTTTTTCTCTTCTTTTACTTTTTTTATTAAATCCTCATCGGGATACTCCACCCGGCTGTGAAACATTCCGGTAAGTATCCGGGAAAAACTATCTCCAATTTTATCTAAGTCTTTCAAGGTTAAATCACATTCTTCCAGCTGTTCATTTTCCAAATTCTTCTGGATAATCTCCTTCACCAGGGTTTTTATTCTGGTTGCCGTAGGATTAGTTAAACTTCTGGTTGCTGCTTCCAGCGAATCAGCTAATAAAATAATTCCTGCTTCTTTAGTTTGGGGTTTTGGTCCGGAGTAACGGTAATTCTCTTCGGCAACTGCATCATTAGCTGACCCATTTTCTTTTAAAGCCCTGTGGAAGAAATAAGTAATCAAGTTGGTTCCGTGGTGTTGGGCAATTATATCGATTATATCCTTAGGGAGTTTATTTTTTTTCGCCAATTCTATTCCTTCTTTAACATGAGAAGCAATTACTAAAGCGCTTAAACTGGGTTCCATCTCATCATGAATATTCTTATATGCCTCTTGATTCTCAGTAAAGAAATAAGGTCTTTTTATTTTACCTATATCATGATAAATAGCACCGACCCGAGCTAACAATCCATTACCTCCAATCTCTTCGGCAGCAGTCTCTGATAGATTTCCCACAACTATGCTGTGATGATATGTCCCCGGTGCTTCCAATATCATCTTTTTCAGTAAAGGCTGGTTAGGATTAGATAATTCCATTAGTTTAAAAGAGGTGGTGATATCGAAATAGCTTTCTAAGAAAGGAAGAATTCCGATAATCAAAATGACTGATAAAAAGCCATTTAATACTCCCCATAGATTGTTTTGTAAAATTAGATAATAACCGTCATTATTGATTAAACCCAAAGCTGATATAGTAACGATATTAACTCCGGCAATAATTAATCCTGCATGGGTAAGGCTTGACCTTTGGGTAGCTTTCCGAATACTATATATAGCTACAATCCCGCTAATTACCGAGACTAAAGTATAATTTAATCCGCCTCCCGGAATAAATCCTATTAACAAGCTTAGTATCACAGTAAGTAATATGGCAATATTAGGATTTAAAGATATAGCCATTAACATTGAGGCAGAAGCAATGGGTATTAAATATCCTGATGCCTGACTTGCTATTTTAGCGAGCAAAATAACAAAAATAGAAATAATACCCAGTAATATCATTTTGTTTACATTTTCATAAATATCAGAATAAAAGTAGCTTAAATATAAAAAGACCATTAAAAGGCAGATCGCAGTAATCATAATTATTCCTATAATGTTGGAAAAATATATCTTGGGATTTTTTAAACCTAAAGCATTAAGAACGGCAATATCTTCCGAAGTTACCACTTCTCCTTTTCTTATAATTATCTGCCCTTTTTGAATTGTTCTTATAACATCATCTACTGAAGCGATGGCTTCCTGACGCCTTTTTTCTGTATCTTCTTCATTTAAAAATAAACTTGGTAGAAGCAAAGAGGTAGCAATCTCGCTGGCAATCAGGGCATCATGATGATCAAGGGAAATCTCACTAATCTCTCTAATCAATTGTTTTTTTGCGTGTTCTAAATCATCTTTTTTAATCCCTTGTTCCATAATTTTTCTCATAGAACTTTTAATATCTACCCTTATTTTCTCTAAAGATAAATTATCCAGTTGGAGACAACCTGCTATGACCTGTTCACTAATATATAATCCTAAATCTTCATTTATTTCAGTAGCCATTCCATTTAACTCATCATCAGTCAATCTCCTAACGTTCTCCGTTATATTAGCAGTAGTATCTTTAGATGGTTCATCTATTTTCCCTTGGTATTCTTTTATCTTTAAAAAGAAACTATCTATTTCTTTTTCAACATTTTCAATATTTGCTAAATTTAAATCATACACTTCTTTTATCGATTTGGCAGCTTTTTCTCTTAAATTTTGCGTTGCTTCTATATCTACAAATTCAAAATCACCCGGGGACAGAATATCTTTGGTGCAGATTTGCCCGTCTTTCAAGAGAATTTTATCCGGGAAAAAATTAATAGAGAATACTATGGTAATGGCGGTTAACAAAATAAAAAATATAGATATTTTTTTTATTATATTTTTATCAATTAATTTTTTCTTTTGTATATTTTTTCCTGACATTTTATCTCTACTTTTCCATTTATTCCATTTCTCATATAGTTTCACGAGGTTGGATCACTCCTTTTCCTGATTCCGTAAATCTTCCCTTTCGTAAGCACGGATAATCTCCTGAACCAATCTGTGTCTCACCACGTCTCGATCATTAAGATATATAAATTCGATACCTTTTATCTTTTTAAGTATCTTTTCCACTCTTGTTAATCCGGAATGTTCTTTAAGTGGTAAATCTATCTGAGTAATATCTCCGTTAATTATAACCTTAGAACCAAAACCAAAACGGGTTAAAAACATCTTCATCTGACCTAAAGTAGTATTTTGAGCATCGTCTAAAATAATAAAGGAATCATTTAAGGTTCTTCCTCTCATATAGGCTAAAGGAGCTATTTCTATTATCCCTCTTTCCATATACTTTTGGAATTTTTCGGAAGGCATCATCTCGTACATTGCATCATATAAGGGGCGAAAATAGGGGTCTATCTTTTCTAGTAAATCTCCGGGCAAATAACCTAAACTTTCTCCGGCTTCTACCGCCGGTCTAACCAAAATTATTCTATCTACTTCCTTATTCTTTAGGGCAGACAGGGCGATGGCTACTGCTAAGTAAGTCTTTCCCGTCCCAGCAGGTCCGATAGCAAAGACAATATCATTCTTTCTAACTGCTTCTATATATTTCTGTTGTCCTAAGGTTTTTGGTCTAATCTCTTTATCTTTTTTAAAAACGCGAATCACGTCTTTGTATAATAATCTCCAATCTACAGGCTGCTTATTTTCAGACATTTCAACATGGTATTTTACCTGTGCCATAGTAAGCGGATGCCCTTTCCTGATTATGGAGAGAAGCTCTTCGATTATTTTTACAGCCTTATCTATTTCACTCTTTTTCCCTGAAACAACTAACTTGCTGTCATTTTGTGTTGATATTCTTATGGAAAAATGCTGGTTGATAAATTTGATATTTTTATCATATTGTCCAAAAAGTTCTCTTAGCTCATCTTTATTATTAATTAATATACTCTCACTTATGCTTTTATCTTGTTCTATTATATTTCCCTACTTTCGTAAAATATAGTAAAAGAACTAAAAGTGTAAAACGCAAAGCGCAAAACCAAAACCCAGAACTAAAAACTAAGAAAAAGGTTTTAAATTTTTAATTTAATTATGGCAAATTTTATTAATCCAAAACTATACGCTAAACGCTATACGCTCTACGCTAGTTTTGTTCACTAACGAATAATTTATCCCAATCTTTTATATCTCTTATAATTATAAGGCTTTATAGCTCTAGGCGGAGCAATTATCTCTGATAATATTATTCCGTTAACCAGAATATTATCAGATAAATATATTTCTAATCCACTTTCCCGGCCAGATGAAATTTCTTGCCTATCTTCTACTGCCAACTTTTCAGCTAAAACCTCTTTCTTTTTATCCTTATCTTTGTCCTTATAAAATTCTTTAACCTCGTCATCTATAATAATTTTATCCTTTTTTTCTATATTATCAACTTGTCTTATATTAATTTTATCCTCGGGTGAACCTGCTTCGTCCTGAATTTCAGAAAATACCGGGATAGAACCATCTTTTTCTTTCCGCATTAAAGTATTATATCTTCTTTTCTTATTTCCTATCCGGCTTAACAAACTTATTATAATATAGAAAATGAATATATATAAAACTAATGACATTGTTTATTCTATCCTCTTTAAATTAAATAATAATATCTTACTTATTTTCTTTCTTCTTTGAGGTCTCAGAAATACTATCCCGCATAGAAGTATCAGCTGCGATATTCTTTAAATTGTAATAATCCATTACTCCTAATTTACCTTTTCTTAAAGCTTCTGCCATTGCTTTGGGAACTTCTGCTTCTGCTTCTACCACCTTTGCTCTCATTTCCTGAACTCTGGCCTTCATTTCCTGCTCCTGAGCTACTGCTAACGCCCTTCTCTGTTCAGCCCTGGCCTGAGCAATCTTCTTATCAGCTTCTGCCTGATCAGTCTGCAGCATTGCACCAATATTTTTACCTACATCAACATCAGCAATATCGATAGATAATATCTCAAAAGCAGTCCCGGCATCTAAACCTTTTTTTAAGACAGTCTTGGAAATATTATCCGGGTTTTCTAAAACATTTTTATGAGTCTCTGACGAACCGATAGTGGTAACAATTCCCTCTCCTACTCTGGCTATAATTGTCTCCTCACCGGCTCCTCCCACCAGGCGTTCAATATTTGCTCTTACCGTCACTCTGGCAGTGGCCATAACTTGAATACCATTTTTAGCAACAGCTGCTACTACCGGAGTTTTTATTACTTTCGGATTTACGCTCATCTGAACTGCTTCTAAGACATTTCTACCGGCTAAATCAATAGCTGTTGCTTTTTCAAAGGTTAAATTAAGGCCGGCTCTCTCAGCAGCAATCAAGGAATCTATTACTCGGTCAACATCTCCCCCAGCTAAGAAATGTGCTTCTAATTTGTCAATAGAAACTTCCAGGCCAGCTTTGGTGGCTTTTATTAAGGCATTTACGATCTTATGAGGGGGTACTCTTCTAAGCCTCATGCCCACTAAAGTAAAAATTCCTACTCTTACTCCTGCCGCTATAGCTGAAATCCATAAACCTACCGGTATAAATTGAAAGAAAATATAGATTATAAAAATAACAACTATAATCGGAATCAACGGAACCAACAACTCAATCATTTTTTTACCTCCTTATTTAAAAAATAATATCTATTCTAATAGACAGCCGAGACGCCTGTCCTATACAACTTTATAATTTCAACTTAACTTAGAGACATCGACTTCTTCAACTACTATCTTATTGCCTTCAACGCTTATTATTTTAATTTTAGTATTAGAATCAACGTATTCTCCCCGGGTAAGGGCATTCAATTTTTTACCATTAACTTCTACTATACCAGACGGACGTAAAGGCGTAATAGCTATGCCTTCTTTCCCGGTTAATCGTTTTAAATCTTTTGTCCCTACCGTATATCCGAATTCCTTTTTCTGTTCTGTAGAAAGGACAAATTTTCTCCAAGTTCGAGTAGTGGGAATATATTTAATTAATAAGAAAAATCCTATTACGGATACGCCCAGGGCAATCAAGATAGAATAAGTCGCCTGGACAATATTCCCAAAAGTAAGAAATATGCTGGCTAAAATAGCTGCAATTCCGCCTATTCCGGCCAGACCGAACCCGGGAATAAAAAATATTTCTACCAAAAGCAAAAGAAGACCGATTGCAAATAGGATAATTGTTTCAAACCCTGCTAAGCCGACAATTATATGTCCTCCAAAAAATAAAGACAGAGAAATTATTCCTATCGACCCGGCAATTCCCCAACCTAAGGTCCAAAATTCAATTATTAGTCCTAAAAAACCTATAGACAATAATAGTGGACTTACTACAGGATTAGTAACAAATCGGCTTATATTCTCTGCCCAATTTGGATAAATATATACTATTTTGGCATCTTTAAGATTTAGGAAATTTAAAACTTCTTCAATGCTTGAAGCATTACCATCTACAAAATTTAATTTTATCGCCTGTTCAGCATTTAAAGTTAATATTTTATCTTTTTCTATTATACCTTTAATCTCTACATCTTTGTCAACCATAGCGGCTGCTATATCTTCCGAACGCCCTCTACTTAAGGCAGTAGAAGTAAATTCAGCCTTCAAAGCTGAAATATTTTTTTCGTCTGCCGGTCTTGGTTCTGCTGCACCTATACTGGCACTTTTATCCATCAGAATATATTCTGCAGATAGAGCAATTAGGGCTCCTGCAGACCATGCTCTATTTTTGATGTAGGTTATGCTTGATATATTCAGGCTCATTACCTTATCTCTTATTTGAGTAGCAGCATCAACCCTTCCTCCAAAGGTATCAATTTCTAAAATAACCGCTTTTGCTTTGTTTAATACCGCTTCCTCTAAAGCTCGCTGAACATAAGAAGATAAACCTAAGTCAATTGTTCCTTTAATAGAGACTAAATATACTTCATCTGTTTCATTTGCGTAAGTGTTTAGAGCAATTAAACTAAAAATTATAAATAAAGTTATAATTATAAGAAATATCTTAAGCCTTTTGTTCAAATTCCATTTTAATATCAAATAATTTACGCTCCTGAGTTAGTCTTTAGTGAATAGTTATTTAATTGGCCAATTCCCCAATTGACCAATTTACCAATTAATTAAAGGTGAAAACAAAAAAACATAATTGTTATTTAAGAATCCTGAAGCCAGTAATCAGGAGTCAGAAGAATATAAAATAACTTAACAAAGAATATAATCTCATAATTTAAAATAATTCTGAATACTGAATTCTGTCTTCTGGCTTCTGTTTTCTTAACCAATTAGCTAAGTAATTTATCAACAAATCGAGATATATATTTAAATTATAAAATTATGAAAACGAAGAAAGACTCAAAATACTTACCAAAGCAGGTCTGAGTCTTTCTTCGTTAACATTAATTTTTTACACTATCCAGTAAGTCCCGTACCATTTTATTAACTATTTTCCCATCTGCTTTCCCCTTTAATTGGGGCATAACTTCTTTCATGGCAGGACCAATATCCTGGAGACCTTTAAATCTAAATTTTAGGAAAGTTTCTTCCACTATTTTTTTAATTTCTTCCTCAGATAATTGCTCAGGAAGATATTTTTTCACTATTTCAATCTCTTTTTTTGCCTTATCAGCAAGTTCTGGCCTTTGAGCTTTGGTAAAAATATCTAAAGATTCTTCTAATTTTTTTAAATTTTTGGTTACTATCCCAATTACTTCATCTTCGGTTAGTTTATCCTTCTTAGATATTTCAGCATTTTTGATTGCTGCCCGAATCAATCGTAAACTCGATAATCTTAATTTTTCGTTTCCCTTTAATGCTTCTATCATATCATTAAAAATAGTTTCTTTTAACGATAGCCGTACCGACATTTAAAATCTACCTCTTTTTTTCAGTTTCCTCTGAGCAGCAAGCGCTTTCTTTTTCCTTCTCACGCTTGGTTTTTCATAATATTCATGACGCCGAAGATCGGATATTATTCCACTCTTCTGGCATTCCTTTTTAAATCTTCTAAGGGCGTGATCCATTTCTTCGTTATCTTTAACTTTTATTTTGGCCATATTTACACCTCCCATCTTCTGCATATTAGGTTAACAAAATGATAGTGTTATGGGCGAAATTGTCATAATATCATTCTGTTCATCAAATTTGATTATAAAACATCAAGTTTGTATTACTATTTAAACTATCCAAATAAATATCTTTCATATTATATAATACAACTAAAAATTTATCAAGAAATTCATTAATACTGAGTACAAAACTTTTATATTATTATATTATCTAAAACTTATGTCAAGTCTTTTTTTTGCTAACAACTTTTTTTATAATATTTTTTTTATAATATTTTATTTTAAAAATTACCTATTATGCTCCGGACATATTCTTTCCTTTTCCGCGATACGCAATAAGCGATAGGCGATACGAATATCTGTGTCAACCTTTTGGGGATAGTTTTTTTTGGTGATACGAATTATTAATTTGACAAAAACCCTCTAGAATATTATATTATATACAAGTTAGTCATTAGCGAATAGTAAATAGTCGTTAGCTTCAAATACAAAATGCAAGATAAATTAGTTACCTGATTAGATAGTTTAATACTAATAATTTATTAACCAATTAACTAGCTAACCAAGTAACTAACTAACGAATTTATATAATTAAATTAAAAGGAGATTTAAAATAAACTATGTTGCGAATAATAAGAAAAAATATGAAAACTATACTAATTGTAGTAATTGCCGCCTTTGGTGTATCTATTTTTTATGGCTTAGGTCAATACAGGTCCTCCGGCGGACAGAAAAGAACATACTATATTGCCGAAGTAAATGAATCGGGAATTACCTCTGACCAACTGCAAAGCGCTTTTTTAAACGCTATCTCTCGATACGATAATAAGGCCCTTTCTAGTTTAGACCAATCGGCAATTGTTTCTTTTAAAAAGAATATATTAGATCAATTAATTAACTATGAACTTTTTTATCAACAAGCTCAAAAAGAAAAAATTAAGATTTCCAATGATGATATTAATTTAGAAATAGACAAGATTAAAGATAATTTCGCCTCTCCTGAAGAATTCGATGAAGCCCTAAAGGCAAATAATATTACTCTCGTCCGACTCAAAGAGGATATAAAAAGACAATTAATGATAAATTCTATTTTAGAAGAAACCAGGAACCAGATAAGCATCACCGATGAGGAATTATTAGAATATTATAATGAAAACAAGGAAAGTTTCCTTGAACCCGAGCAAGTTCACGCCCGCCATATATTGGTTGAAACTGAAGAAGAGGCTAATAACCTTCTTCTACAGCTCAAAGAAGGTCTTACCGATTTTGCAGAATTGGCCAAGGAAAAATCTATAGGACCCTCTGCCCCCAGCGGCGGAGACCTGGGATTTTTTGCCAGAGGCCAGATGGTGAAAGAATTTGAAGATGTAGCTTTCTCTTTGGAACCGGGTGAAATCAGTGATGTAGTGCAGACACAGTTTGGATACCATATTATTAAATGCGAAGAGAAGAAAGAAAAATATTCTCCTACCTTTGAAGAAGCGAAAGAACGAATTAACAATACTCTTAAATACCAAAGAGAAAATGAAGCAATATCAACACTTATCTCAAAACTAAAAGAAGAAGCTGCTATTGTTTACAATTATGATTTCGATGCTGAAATTGAATCGTTAAAATCTTCCGCAGAAGAAGACCAAACTTCAGGCTCTAATGAGCAGGTAACTTCAGAAGAGACAATTTCAGAAGAGGCAACTGAAACCGAAGAAGTTAAGGACACTTCCCAGAACGATTAAAGATTTATCTTGTTCTCATCTTTCTTGAGGAGAATTTTTCTTGCCTAATGGATACTTTGAATTGCAATGAGAATCTACAATTGTAGGGGCGTATAGCTATACGCCCCTACTTTTTTTATTTATTATTTATTAAATCTTAAATTACCTCTGGACTGTGAGCATATTCCATCTAGATAATATTATCTTTACAAACTTAATTTGTTCTTCTATTCGGAAAGATAAGGGTAATTTCCTACAGGTTTCAAAAGTTAAAGCAGGAATACCAAGCTGATAATAGGCGCAATAAGCAGTGCTGCCTTTGACAGGGTCCACTAAAACCTGATATTTATTGCTATCCTCGTTAATCCCCTTGTTCATCTCCTCAACAAGAAAAGAGCTCAGGTCAAATAAGCAATCATCATCAGAATCTATAACTACAGTCTGGCCGTAATTTTTAGGATTTTTCCTGTAAAATTCTATCGACTCGTGTAAATCAACCAATAGACCGATATCGTATCTTTTCATCAAGTTAAATATTTCAGAAGCTAATTTTTCTACAGAATTCCCCTGGGGATTTCCAGGATATACTCTATTCAAATTAATTTCCGGTGGGAAACACCTTAGGTTCTCTTCGCAGGCTAAAATATTTGCTCTTGGTATAATTATCAAAGTTCCCTTTTCAATATTTATATTTTCTTTTAGATATTCTGTAGCTTTAATACCGGCTTTTTCATTTCCATGTGTTCCGGCTACAATCATTATCGTCGGTTCTTTATAATCAGTCTTAATTATAAAGACAGGAGTTTCATAATCTGTTCCGGCACAGATATATTCGACAGAAGTTGTTTGCAGTAAAGCAGTTTGGGGGAAGCAAAAGAGAAATAATATCAATGCTATGAATATAATTCTAAAATATTTTCTTATAGATATCATTCGGAATAGTTCACCTTTCAAGTGTAGAGCGCATTAGTTAACCAGTTGCCCTTTTTAGCAGTTGGCCAGTTGAATTAGTCATTTGTGAATAGTGAATAGTCGTTAGTGTAAAATATAAGTTGCAAGATACAAAATGCAAGGTGCAAGTTTATTTAGTTATCTGGCTAACCATCTTCACGAGATACGAAACCGGTCGGGATAGAAATATAGCGCGCGCTGCCTTAGATGAAGAGTTTCCGATTCACACTCTTTCGATTGTGTGACGGGTTCCTAGCTCCATCATAACCCACGTTTCCATAAGCCCCCCTACGATCCCG
>Ga0315533_1000643_pt1 | contig 28806 bp, 27 predicted proteins | sample SalMarSW160130MG_FD_203081 | JGI IMG/M metagenome (GOLD analysis project Ga0315533, IMG submission 203081) | Salt marsh sediment microbial communities from the Plum Island Ecosystem LTER, Massachusetts, United States - Salt Marsh Sediment SW1601-30 ...
CAACCAGAAGGAGCTGATTGCCAGAGTTAAAACACAAATCGAAATTAAAAAAAGCAGAGATGAAATTGCCAGGAACCTGGAAGAGATCGAATACAAGAATAAACTTATAAAGTATAGCATTCAATATGCTCATACAATACAGGCAGCGGTTTTAAATGCATCTTTGAATGGATCAGCCTTTTTTCCTGATCAGTTTTGTATTCTCCTGCCCAAAGATATTGTCAGTGGAGACTTCTATTGGTTTCACAAAATTGATAATAAATTGCTGGCCGGTGTTTTTGATTGCACGGGCCATGGTATTCCCGGCGCATTCATGAGTATTTTAGGTGTCACTCTGTTAAATGAAACGGTGATAAGAGAAAAAATTGATGAACCTCATCTGATTTTAACCCGGCTAAGGGAAAAGATTGTTCAGGCATTGGGCCAGGAAGGCAGATATCTCGAGGTGAAAGATGGTATGGATGGTTCAATAATCAGTTATGATCTTAATAACAAAACACTGTGTTATTCGGGAGCTTTTAATCCTATGTATCTCATACGTGACAATGAAATCATAGAGCTTAAGGGTGATAGAATGCCTTTGTCTTACCATGATAAAATGTCTGACTTTTCATGTCAGAAAATAGAAACAAGACCGGATGATCTTATATATCTTTTTACTGACGGATATGCGGATCAATTTGGCGGACAGGAAGATAAGAAATTCCTGCGGGATCAATTTAAACAAGTACTGTTAAAGATTCATAAGCATCCTTTGGAGGTTCAGAAAGAAATGCTCCTGGATACTTATATTAACTGGAAAGGTAATGGAGATCAGGTTGATGATATTACTGTGGTGGGCTTGAGACTGTAATTTGGAAGACGGAAGACGGAAGACGGAAGACGGAAGTCGGAAGTTATAACAATCTTCGGACTCCGGGCTTCGGTCTGATGAAAGATTTTAAAAAATAGACCGGCTTTGGTTATCTCGGATATCATGATGCCTGTGATGAACGGATATAGTACAGACTGCATATGCTGATGACAAGTCCAGAGTACTGAAAGAAGATTGTAACGGCTTTTTATCCAAGCCATTTGATAAACAAAAATTGTTATATGCCATAAAAGAATTTATTCAAATCAACAAATGTGAAAAAGATAAAGACTTTTCTTATTGTTCTGACCGGAGTGATCTCATTTTCAACTGTTTTTGCCCAGGAAACCGACACATTAAAAGCGGAAGATATTCTTAATATGTCTCTTAATGACTTGATGAATATCCAGGTTATTTCAGCATCAAAAACCCGGCAATCAATAAAAGAAGTACCTGCTACCGTTCATGTGATCACCGCCGAACAGATCAGGGACCGGGCTTATTTTACACTCGAAGAAGCTTTGTCCGATCTTCCGGGTTTTCAATTCAGGAACATCCTCGGCTTCAATAGTTATGTATTCCTGAGAGGAGCACCAAGTCAGAATAACCTTATATTGCTTATGGTGGATGGAGTTCAAATCAATGAGTTAAATTCCGGAGGATTTTATGCCGGCAGCCAGTTTATACTGTCGGATGTTGAACAGATAGAGGTGGTATATGGTCCCGCGTCGGCTCTTTATGGTACAAACGCATTTTCAGGAATAGTAAATATCATTACTAAAAAGCCTGAAGGCAAAACAGATCATGTAAGTTTACTTGGCGGAAATTTTAAAACCGGGATGTTCGATTTTAACTTGAGTAATTATAAGTCTTCGAAAGATATAGGTTATTCCTTTTCCGGTCAGTACAAAACTACAGGGAAAGCCAATCTTTCAGGAATTAATGGAGATAATAACTGGACCGATGATATGGAGAATTTTGAAAATGATATGTCCTTTTCCGCCAGGCTAAAAACTAAAAGCTTCACTGTCGGTCTTGATTATCAGGAGAAAAAATCCTCAAGGACAACCAATTTTAAATCAGTAGACGATATATATCTGGATAGAAATACTTTATGGGATATACTGTTTCTAAATGCTTTCGTAAAATATACGAACAATACCCGCGAAAAATGGTCATTAAACTCAACAGTATATTATCGGAACTCAACTGTAAAATCCAATACTATTAATGCAATTATTAAAGCTACCGATACAACTTCCGGCCAACAAATTGGCAATTACCGGCCCAATCAATTATTCGGTATTGAAAATCAGATTAATTATAAACCTTCTGATCGTACCCGCATTATGTGCGGGATAATTGGCGAAGCAGAGGGGCTTTCCGATGGATTTTCAATTACATACAGTAATTCCCAGGATGAAATTCCCCCGACTCCTTTAAAACCTGCAATAATCAATAATTATCTTTTCAGCTATTATTCACAGTTGAACTATACAATTTTCAAACAACTCCATTTTATCGGTGGAATCCGGCACGACTTTTCGAACTATTATGGCCAGGTGTTCATCCCACGTACGGGTTTTGTATTTAATTATGACAAGTTCACAGCTAAAGCGCTGTATAACACAGCATTCAGATCACCCAAACCATGGGATTACAATTATGGCACGGGCAATAGCAGCTTAAAATCCGAAAAGATGAGATCAATTGAGCTATGTCTCTCTTTAATGATTAAAGAAAACTTTAATATCGGAGGTTCCGTATATTTAAATTTCATCAGGGACAAACTGACAAAGGAGACTACTGCTACTCTTGACAGGTGGATAAATAAAGACAAGTTAAATACTACCGGTTTTGAATTTTACAGCAATTATCATACCGGTAACTTGAATTTATATGCAAATTATACTTTTAACGATTCCCGCGACCAAGATGATGTATTTATCACTGAAATCTCAAGGCATTCAGCTAATGCGGGTATCAATTATACATACAGGCAAAAGTTTATAATAAATCTCAGGGCAAACTATCTTGGTGACAGGAAAAATCCGAAAATTATTCCGGCAACCGGAAATGATAAAATTGAAGATGCATTGATTTTTCATGGGTGCATTTCGTACCTGGGTATGAGAAATTGTAACCTGCAGCTTAAGGTAAATAATATTTTAAACCAGGAGTACTTTCACCCGTCAAATCGTTTTAATGGCCGATACAGGCAGCCGCAAAGGACTTTTTCAATAACCGGAACCTATAATTTTAACTGGAAAAAGTAATAAATATTTCATCCGAAATTAATAAATGATAATCTGGAAAAGAATGAGGAGCCCCCGTTTTCATAATATTATACAAATAGTTTTCCTGATATTTATTCTGACAGGAGTATTGAGTGAAAAGCAGTCATTCGGTCAGACCAGAGAATCACTGATTAAAGCCGGATATATCGAAAAATTCACACACTTTGTGCAATGGCCTGAAACGAATAACAGTGATTCAAGAAATACATTCACGATAGCACTGATAGGGAAGAACACTTTCGGTTCTGATCTGGAAGATTTATTCATGCGGACTAAAGTAAAGAACAATACGGTTAAGATAACTTATATATCCTCAGTTGATGAAATTGATAATTGCATGATCTTATTTATTTCCGGATCAGAAAAAAACAATCTTGATAATATTCTTAAGTATACAACAGGTAAACCTGTATTGACAATAAGCGATACTAAAGACTTTGGCGAAATGGGAGTAATTATTAACATGTTCCTGGAAGGGAATTATGTCCGCTATGAAATTAACCGGCAGTCCCTGGATAAATCCGGTCTTAAAATAAACAGTTTATTATTAAGCTACGCAGTAATAATCGGATCAAATGATTAATCTGAAGTTCATAAGGAATCTGTCTATTAAGAATAAAATAACGCTGATTATTTTATTTATAGCATTTACAGTGATTACTGTCGGTTTTATTTTAATCTCAGTCTGGGATACTAAAAGGCTGAAAACTGAAATTGAATCTCAATTATCCCTTAATGCAAAATTAGTTGGTGATTACTGCATTGTTCCTCTCGTTTTTACTGATAATCAGCAGGCATCCATGGCATTATCACGTTTGAAATTTGTTGAATCTGTAGAAGAAGGATACCTCCTCGACGAATATGGATCTGTTTTTTCTGTTTACCCTGATTCAATTGAAACAGACTCGGCTGATATTCCGGCAGAAAGCAAAAAAGCTGTTTTCAGGGACAATTATTTTTATATAACTGAACCTGTAAGTTTTGAAGGCCGTAATATAGGGACACTTGTACTTAAAGCAAATTCAAACATGATGAGAGAACAGAATCAAAAGCTCGTGATAATAATGTCATCCGTCTTTTTTCTTATGCTTGTTATCTCGTTTTTTCTTGCCTCCAGATTACGGAAACTAATTACAACTCCCATTTTAAAGCTGGCAGAAACAACTGCTTCAATTTCGAAAAATCAGGATTTTACTGTCCGGCTTGAGCAATATGGAACTGATGAAGTGGGAATTCTGTACCAGCAGTTTAATAACTTTCTGTCACAGATTTTGAAGCGTCAGCAAGAAAGGGACGAAGCTGAAAAGGAGATCGCATTCCTTGCCCAGGTACTGAAAAACATCAATGAATTTGTGAGTATTACAGACCTGGAGAATAATATAATTTTTGTAAACCAGGCATGGTCGAAAGTGTTCGGATATACACAGGAAGAGGCGGTTGGTAAAAACATTAAAATGATTGTTTCACATGACAATCCACCGGAGCTTGTGGCGGATATACTTTCGGCCACCCTAAAAGGCGGCTGGCAGGGGGAGGTGATGAACAGGAAAAAAGACGGTTCCGAGTTTCCGGTAATGCTCTTTACTACAATTATTTATGATAATTCCAACAAGCCAAAATCCCTTGTAGGTATCAGTTCAGATATAACCGAGCGTAAAAAGATTGAGAAAGAACTGAATGAGCATCGCAAACATCTTGAGAAATTGGTAAGTGAACGAACCGAGAAGCTCAAAATTGCCATGGCGGAGACACAGGATCTTTATGATAATGCTCCCTGCGGCTATCATTCACTTGATAAAGACGGGATAATTATCCGTATAAACAATACAGAACTTAAATGGCTTGGCTACACTCGAGAGGAAGTAATTAATAAGATGGGGACAGCGGATTTTATTACACCGGAAAGCAAAGAACTGTTTAAAAAAGTGTTCCCGGAATTCATAAAGAGCGGTGCTGCCAATAATGTGGAATATGAATACATACGTAAAGACGGAACAACCTTTTTTGGTTCACTTAATGCAACCTCAGTTCTTGATCAGGAGGGGAATTTTTTGATGAGCCGTTCTACATTATTTGATATTACAGATCGTAAGCGTATTGAGGTTGCTCTGAACAAAGCAACTGAAGAAGCTGAAAAAGCAAACAAAGCAAAAAGTGAATTTCTTGCCAATATGAGTCATGAGATACGTACTCCGATGAATGCAGTTCTGGGTTATACTGAACTATTAAGCTCTTTGATTACTGAACAAACTCAGAAGAATTATATTGAATCAATAGAATCGAGCGGTCGCAGTCTTTTAATACTGATAAATGATATTCTCGACCTATCAAAAATTGAATCCGGAAAACTTGAACTGCAATATGACTTTGTAGATTCAAATTTTTTCTTTAAAGAATTCGAAAGGATATTTGCGTTAAAAGCCGCCGAAAAAGGAATAGAGTTAATTGTTGATATCAAATCGGGAACCCCTGCCGGGATATATATTGATGAACCCAGGCTTCGCCAGATAGTTTTCAACCTCATTGGTAACGCAATTAAATTTACTAATCAGGGCTATGTAAAGCTAAAAGTAAATACTGAGAACTTACAGGTTGTTTCTTACAAAAAAGAAAAGAATGAAGAATTTTTAGATTTATTGATTGAAGTTGAAGATACCGGTATTGGGATATCTAAAGAAATAATGGAAGAGATCTTTGATCCTTTTATCCAGGCCAGAGACCAAAAAAACATCGGTGGAACAGGTCTGGGACTTGCAATAACCCGCCGGCTTACCACTCTTATGAACGGTACCATAAGTCTTAAATCTGAGATGGGAAAAGGTAGCACTTTCACGATAAAGATACCCGATATAGCTTTTAAAAGAGATTTTATAAGCTCTAAAATAACTGTTCAGATAGACCCTTCCGATATAATATTTGAATCAGCGACAATTCTTGTTGTCGACGATGTTGAACATAACATAAGCTTTATCAGAGATACCCTGAAGAATACAAACATAACAGTTGTAGAAGCTGAAGAAGGATTTAAAGCTTTTGACCTGGCAAAAAAAATAATTCCGGATCTGATAATAACTGATATCAGGATGCCGAATATGGACGGTTTTGAACTATTAAACAGGCTTAAAGCAATTAAAAAACTTAAAGATATTCCGGTACTGGCATATTCAGCATCGGTTTTGAAGGATCAGAAAGAAAGGATTCATAATAGTCCATTTTCAGGATTGCTAACAAAGCCTTTAAACATTACAGAGCTTTACCTGGAATTAATAAATCATTTGCCATATAAGGAGGTCCTGAAAGATAAGCCTGATCTGGAGTCAAAAGATGATGGAAGTGATATTGCAGATCTGCCGGGCCTGATAAGATCCCTTGAGTCAGAATTCACGAAAACCTGGAAGAGCTTTGAACTAAGACAACCTATCAGCGAAATAAAAAAATTCGGGGAAGAACTGGTTAAACTTGGAACAGATCATAATTCGGCGTTGATAATTAAATACGGAAAGGAATTACAAACTGCCGCAGAAAGCTTCAACATTGAGGCAATACTGATGCTTTTAAAACAATACTCTGCACATATAGAAAATCTCAAAACCTTTTTATAATACATAATTATGGATACTTACAATAATCCCACACATGTTCCTGTCATTCTGATTGTTGACGATAATCCTCAGAACCTGCAGATCCTGGGTAAGCAGCTTCAGGAACAGAATTATGATATTGAATTCGCGATCAATGGACCCGCTGCCCTTGAATGGATTGATATAAAACAGTTCGACTTAATTTTGCTTGATATTAATATGCCGGAAATGTCAGGTTTTGATGTCTGTAAGAAAATCCGTTCAAATCAGGATATGAATAATGTTCCCATAATATTTTTATCGGCCGAAACTGAAAGGGAAAGCATTCTCAGGGGATTTGAACTGGGTGCCCAGGATTATATTACAAAACCTTTCGACAGCAGGGAACTTATTGTAAGAGTCAAAACGCATATTACACTTAAAGAAACACTCGAAGAGCTTGTAAATCTTAACAGATCGCTTGAGGAAAGAGTTCTTGAAAGAACTAATCAGCTTAAAGAAGCAAATGATAAACTTGAAGCAATTAACAACAAATTGATCGATCTGGACATGGCGAAAACGGAATTTTTAAGTCTTATAAGTCACGAAATCCGGACGCCTCTGAATGGAATTATAGGACCCTTGGAACTGCTCAAAGGACCGATAAATACCAGTGAAATTAGTAATCTGGTCGGAATGCTTGACACTTCTGTCAAAAGGCTTGAACGCTTTTCACTTGATGCCTTGCTGATAACCAGGCTCAAAACAAAACAAGCAGAAATCAAGAAGGAAAGTATTTCACTTTCAAAACTATTTAATGAGGTATTGAATGAAAGAAAAGAAGAAATTAAGTTAAAAGGAATAAAAGTCAACATGGAGTTTGACCTGAAGCACGATTTTATTCTTGGCGAGACAGAACTGGTAAAAAAATCAATCATTAATATTCTGGATAATTCAATCTTTTACTCTCCTGAAAAAGGATCTGTCACAATAAGAACTTATTTAGCTGATGATTTCAATGTTTTTGAACTTTGTGACCGGGGAAGCGGTTTTACCCCTGAGACAAAAGAACATCTGACTGAATTGTTTACCTATGCTGATAAATTCAGAGACAATAGTAAAGGAATCGGATTGCCGATTGTTAAAATGATTATGGAGTCGCACGGAGGAGACATTATACTTGATAACCATCCTGACGGTGGAGCACTGGTGAAGCTTAAATTTTTAATGAATACTTAAGACTGAAGACATGAGATTCTATTATTGCTAATCAGTTCTTTTTGTTATGAATCATTTTGAAGTTAATAATTCCACATCAATCCTTGTTGTTGATGATAATCCGAAAAATCTTCAGGTTTTAGGAGGACTATTGCAGAAAGAAAGGATGGATGTAGAATTTGCATTGGATGGGAAGACTGCTTTAAGCTGGCTTGATAAAAGAAGCTTTGATCTGGTTCTGCTGGATATTATGATGCCCGGGATGGATGGATTTGAGGTCTGTTCTATTATTAAAGAAAATCCTGTATATAAGGATGTACCTGTAGTTTTTATCACTGCAAAAACAGATTCTGAAAGTATTATTAAGGGTTTTGAGATTGGGGGAGTCGATTATATTACGAAACCATTTATTCCAAGTGAACTAATTGCGCGGGTCCGGACTCAGGTACATATAAAAAAGTCAAAAGAGAAAATAATATCATATCTTAATGAAATAGAGCTGCGGAACAGAAATATCAGAGATAGTATTGAATATGCAGGGAATATTCAAAAAGCAGTTTTGAATACATCCTTATCCAAAATCGGATCTTATCCTGAAAGCTTTATACTGTATCTTCCAAAAGATATCCTCAGCGGTGATTTCTACTGGTATTATAAAATGGATGACAACTTTATTCTGGCTGTTATGGATTGTACGGGACATGGTGTTCCGGGCGCACTAATGAGCATTCTCGGAATGACTCTCCTTAATGAAATTGTACTGCATGACAGGATATTCAGATCTGATAAAATCCTTGAAAATCTGCGAACTAAAATAATAAATACACTGGGGCAGGATCAGGAAAAAATGAGAATAAAAGATGGTATTGAGGGAGCAATAATAGACTTTAATCAGCGTACCATGAAACTCAATTATTCAGGAGCTTTCAATCCTCTTCTTTACAATCATAATCACGAAATGGTTGTGATAAGAGCTGATAGAATCCCTATTGGTTATTACGAAAAAGAACAAAAATTTACATTGAAAACAATCAATATTGAAAAAGGAGATATAATATATCTATTTTCTGACGGATATATTGATCAATTTGGCGGCTCGGAGAAAAGAAAAATAATGTCGAAGGGATTGACAGATTTGCTTCAGAAAATTCATAATCTGCCAATGGCTGATCAAAAAACAGAATTATTTGATTTTGTCAGTCTCTGGAGGGGGGATATGGAACAAACAGATGATATCCTGGTTGTTGGAATCCGTTTCTGATCAGACTATGTTTCCTGCAACCGGATAACTGAAGATTGAGTAATATTAACTATACCTGTTTGGGTATATTGGATTGAGATAAAGAGTGTTATGTGTATAATCCAAAGTAAGAATGAAAAGTCAGGATGATCAATTGAAAAGGAAACTTAAAGAGCAGGCAATAGCTGAGGCTACATTACGTCTTAGTGAAGAGAAATACCGTTTCCTGTTTGAGCGGAATCCTGCATCAATGCTGATCTATGACCGTAGTACTCTGGCTCTGTTGGCTGTAAATGAGGCATTTCTGAAACAGTATGGATATTCAAATGAAGAAGCATTGTCGTTATCTCTTCCCGATTTATATCCCATGGAAGAGAAAGCATCTATTGTTGAACTTGTTGAAAAAATCAAAGAGCACTCCAGTGCAGGTGAATGGCATCACATTAAAAAAGATGGTTCGATAATAACCATAATAGCAAATTCTAACGATCTGGTTTATCATGGGAAAAAAGCCCGTATTGCTGTCGTAACAGATATTACAGACCGAAAGAAAGCCGAGGAGGAAATAAAACGGTTGAATCAGGCTCTGGAAGAACGTGTTGCAGAAAGGACAGCCCAACTGATCTCAATAAACAAGGAGCTCGAATCTTACAGTTACTCTATTTCACATGATCTGAGAGCCCCTTTAAGGGCAATTCACGGTTTCTCCCAAATCCTTTCAGTCCGGCACAGATTATCACTGAATATGGAAGGACAACAGTATATTGATTATATTGTTGAAGCCAGTGTCAGAATGGAACAGCTTATTAACGACCTGCTTGATTATTCCAGGCTCGGACGAAAATCTCTTAAAATACGCCCGGTTTCGCTTTCTGCCCTGCTTGACAGCATTTACAGCGATTTTAGCAAAAAACTGGAAGAGATTGATGCTAAGCTGTTTATAGAAAACGAATTGCCGGAAATCCTCGGAGATGATTCCCTGCTCCGTCAGATATTCATTAACCTGATCGAAAACTCCATTACCTACAGACGGACCGGAATTCAATTAGTGATAAAAATCGGATGCTCCGGGAATTCTGATAGATATATTGTCTCAATCTCAGATAACGGGATAGGTATTCCTGAGGAGCACTGGGAGAAGATATTTGATATCTTCCAGCGACTTCATAGCGAAGAAAAATATCCCGGAACAGGAATAGGTTTGGCGACAGTAAAAAAAGCCGTCACTATGCTCAATGGGAAAGTCTGGGTTAATTCCATCATCGGCGAAGGAAGTACTTTTTATATCCAGCTACCTGCTAATTTATAATTATTAAAAGCAAAAATAATTAAGATGAAAACAAAAATAAAAATTCTTCATGTTGATGACAATATACATGACAGAATTCTGGTAAAGGATGCTCTGCTCCGGGAACATGACGGATTTGAGATTACTGAAGCCGATAACAGGGAAAAATTTGAAAAGCTTCTCGAAAAAGGGAAATTTGATCTGGTACTCAGCGATTTTAATATCCTGGGATTTGACGGATTACAGGTACTGGAAATGGTTAAAGAAAAGCAACCTGATTTACCGGTGATTATTGTTACCGGTACAGGTTCTGAAGAGGTTGCGATTCAGGCGATGAAAATGGGAGCTTCGGATTATGTAATAAAGTCAGTTAAACATATCCGGGGTCTGGTCCCCACGATTAATACTGTCCTTGAACATAAAAAAGCTAAGGAAGATCGCAATGAAGCCCTCAAATCTTTGAAGGAAAGCGAGGAAATGTATCGCTCCATTTATGAAAATTCAAGTGTCGCAATTCTTCTTACCACACCCGACGGAAATATCCTTTCTGCTAATGATTACGCCTGCAGGCTGTTCGGAAGAACTGAAAGAGAATTATGTCAGGGGAAGAGAGAGGGACTGGTTGATACTGAAGATCCCAGGCTGCAGGTGTTACTGGATGAAAGAACAAGAACAGGTAAAGCCAGGGGGGAATTGACTTTACGGAAGAAGGATGGTTCAAAATTCCAGTGTGAAGTATCCTCCGTAATTTTCCCGGATAAGGATGGAAACAAGAAGACCAGCATGGTGATCCGTGATCTTACTGAACAACATAAAGCAGAGATTGAATTACGCGAAAGTGAAGAATATAATCGTTTGCTCTTCAATACGTCGCTAATAGGACTGGCTGTAAGCAAAATGGATGGGTCAATGGTTGACATCAACCCGGCATTTGCAAAAATTATAGGCAGGACTATTGAAGAAACATTGAAGCTCAGCTTTAAGGATATAACCCCGGAAAAATATACAGCAGAAGATGAGAAACAATTAAAAAGCATGGAAAAAACAGGGTATTTCGGAAAGTATGAAAAGGAATATATTCACAAAGACGGGCATCTTGTTCCGGTTATATTACAGGGGATTATTCTGGAACGTAAAGGTGAACGCTTCATATGGTCAAGCACTGAAGATATTACCGAAAGAAAAAAAGCTGAAATAGCCCTGCAAGAAAGTCAGCGCTTATTTCAGACGCTGGCCCAGGTTTCTCCTGTCGGGATTTTCAGAACCGATTCCGATGGTAATACTAATTATGTTAATCCGAAATGGGAAGAGCTTTCAGGATTATCGGCAAAGGATGCATCGGGAAATGGCTGGTTGAAAGCGGTACATCCTGAGGATAGGGAAAAGCTTTCTGAGGCATGGTTAAACAATGTGAAATCCAAAAATGAATCAAGTGCGGAGTACCGCTTTCTAAGACCTGACGGAAGTATAGTCTGGGTTATTGGTAAAGCTGTGCCGGAATTAACTGGTAATAAAGTAATCGGATATATCGGGACTATTACCGATATTACCGAACGCAAACAGGCGGAAGAAGATTTAATAGAGAGTGAAAAAAAATACCGGCAACTTGTAATCCATAGTCCTGACGGGATTTTCGTTAATGATTTGTCAGGAAAGTTTATTTCCGTAAACAGGTCAATTTGTGAAAATCTGAAGTACACTGAGAAAGAACTTCTTTCAATGAAGATGAAGGATATTATACCTGATCAATGTCATTCTCTTCATAAGCAGAGATTAATGGCTATCCTGAACGGAGAAGGCACAAATACGTATGCTGAATATGAAGTAACAGGGAAAGATGGAATTCCACACTTCGTGGAGATTATATCTGTACCATATTATAAAGGAAAGGAAATAATTGGTTTTCAGAGTATTACCCGGGATATAACTGAACGCAAGCTTGCGGAAGAGGAACTGAAAAAGAACCAGTCCCAGCTTATTAATGCACTCAAGATTGCGCACCTTGGCTCATGGGAATATGATGTGGAAAATGATATCTTTATTTTTAATGATTTATTTTATGAAATTTTCCGCACTACCGCTGAACAGGTTGGAGGATATACCATGAGCTCGGCAGATTATGCAAAACGCTTTGTCCATCCGGAAGATATAGATATTATTAGAACAGAAATCAGTAAGTCTTTTGAAACTGATGATCCGAATTTCAGCCGGCAACTGGAGCACCGAATTATTTATGCTGACGGGGAGACAGGTTATATTAATGTCCGGATTTTCGTCGTAAAAGATGAAACGGGAAAAACTGTGAGAACTTATGGAGTAAACCAGGATATAACTGAACGCAAGCGGATAGAAGCTGAGCTTATTAAAGCTACTGAATTGATGAAACTTGCAAAGGAAAAAGCCGAAGCCAGCGATAGACTTAAAACTACATTCCTGAACAATATCTCCCATGAGGTTCGTACACCTCTGAACGGTATCCTGGGCTTTGCTGAAATAATGTCTCAGACTGGCCTTTCTGAAGAAGAAAAAAACCTGTCGCGTTCAATGCTTTTAGAAAGCAGTGACCGTCTGCTGACTACCATTACAAACTATATGGATATATCATTGATAACTTCGGGTAGCATTATTGTGAACAGGAAAGATTTTGTCCCCGGGCAGATTATGAAGGAGCTTTTTGGAAAATATAATACAATATGCTCAGGCAGAAATATTGAATTATTGTTAAAATCACCTGAACATTCCGACAATTTATCAATCAACTCAGATCCAGAGATTTTAAATAAAATAATATCTCAGTTGCTGAGCAACGCAATAAAGTATACAGAGAAAGGGAGTATTCAATATGGGTTTACAATCCGGGAAAATGAACTTGAGTTTTTTGTGAAAGATACCGGCATTGGAATAGGTAAAGAATCGTTTAAAAGTATATTCGAACATTTTATCAAGGAAGATCGCGGACCTTTAAAGATCACTGAAGGAAGTGGGCTTGGTCTGTCTATTTCAAAGGGGCTGGTTGTACATCTTGGCGGAAAGATATGGGTAGAATCAGAAAAGGGGAAAGGATCATGCTTCTATTTCACAATACCAGTCGAAAAGAAAATTGCGGAACATATATTAATTCCGACTGCAGTCAGACAAACAAAGAATATGAAAACTAATTCCATTCTTGTTGCAGAAGATGACGAAATAAACTTCTTTTATCTTAAGGCTCTGCTAAAACAAAATACATCAGCAGAGATCATTCATGCATCAAATGGTAAAGTTGCATTGGAAAAATATCTTCAAAATCCTGATATAAGCCTGATATTGATGGATATAAAGATGCCTGTAATGGACGGGCTTGAAGCTACGCGGCAAATAAAAGCAATTAACAGGAGTGTCCCGATTATAGCAATAACGGCATATGCTATGCCAGGTGACGAAAACAGGATTACAGAGGCAGGATGCGATTATTATCTCGTCAAACCTATAAATAAAAAGTTACTGCTGGATAAAATAGCAGAATACACTGTTCTATAAATAAGACCCCGCCGAAGCGGGGTCAACGAACGATCATAATGCTTACTTTTTATATTGAGCCAGGTAACCGGTTACCTGGCGGTAAACATTCTCGGCGGTGAATCCTAGTTTCTCATCAAGCACATTATAGGGGGCAGAGTATCCGAAGCTGTTAACTCCCCATATCCGGCCTTTTGGACCGACTAAACCCTGTAATGTGACCGGTAATCCGGCAGTTAACCCAAAAACCGGTACATTGTCCGGGATAATTGACTTTCTGTATCCTTCGGGCTGGATTCTGAAAAGTCCTTCGGAGGGTACAGATACTACTCTTACCTTGATATTTTCCCGTGTAAGAAGGGCTGATCCTTCCACCAGAGTAGATACTTCGGAGCCGCTTGCTATAAGTATGATATCGGGATCACCGTTACAATCCTGTATAATATATGCTCCGTTCCGTGCCTGCAGGGCATCGTTGTATCTCTCATTTATGCCGGAGGGAAGATCTTTGATATTCTGCCGTGACAGGATAAGAGCCGTCGGGGTATTCTTATTTTCGAGCGCCATCTGCCATGCAACTGTTGTTTCGGCAGCATCGGCAGGGCGGAGTACAAGGATGCTGTTTTCCCCGTGATGGTTTTTAAGATGCTCCATAAGTCTTATCTGTGCTTCCTGTTCTACAGGCTGGTGTGTAGGGCCATCTTCGCCGACACGAAAAGCATCATGAGTCCATATATATTTTACAGGCAGACCCATAAGACAGGCCAGCCGTAAAGCCGGTTTCATATAATCGGAGAAGACAAAGAATGTTCCGCATGCCGGTATGACGCCTCCGTGAAGAGCCATGCCATTCATGATTGCCGCCATTGTCAGTTCTGCGACTCCGGCCTGGAGGAAGGAACCGGTGAAATCACCCTTGCTAAAAGGTTTTGTGTTTTTCAGGAATCCGTCTGTTTTATCAGAGTTAGATAGATCTGCAGATGCGACTATCATATTTTCAATCTTCCCGGCCAGCGTACTGAGTACTGCCGATGATGCTGCCCTTGTGGCAATTCCCTCTTTTTGCCGGATAGCTTTAAAATCTATTTCGGGAATGTTGCCCGAATAGTAAAGATGCAGTTTATGATCCAGATCGCTGTTTTCAGCGGCCCATTCGGCTTTCCTGTTTTTCCATTCGGCAGCCAGCCTGCGTTTTTTATCTAAAACCTTTTTATAATGTACCTTGACCTCATCAAATATCCGGAAAGGATCAGAAATATCTCCCCCCAGATTTACCAGTGATTTTTCAAATGACCCGCCAGCCTCGCTCACCGGCATTCCATGAGTTGAAGTCTTTCCTTCAAAGCTTTTTCCATCATTGTCAACAAGACCTTTACCCATTGTAGTTTTACCGATAATCAAAACAGGTTTCTCGGTTGATTGAGTGGCTGCTGTCAGGGCTTCCCTGATATTGTCCCGGTCATTTCCATTAATAGTGATTACATCCCAACCCCAGGAACGGTACTTCATTGCAGTATCCTCTGATGTTACCGCTTTGGTTTCAGTAGAGAGCTGTATATCATTCGAATCATAAAACATTATCAGATTATTGAGCCCGAGGAAACCTGCAAGACGTCCTGCCCCCTGCGATATCTCTTCCTGAATCCCGCCATCTGATATTAGTGTGTATGTTTTATGTACGAACAGCTCACCTAATCGGGCGGCGAGGAATCTCTCGGCTATGGCTGATCCTACTGCCATTACGTGACCCTGTCCCAGGGGACCAGAGGTGTTCTCTATGCCTCTTGTCACATCAAGTTCAGGATGTCCCGGAGTAGGACTTCCCCATTGCCTGAACTGCATTAATTCCTCAATTTTGAAGTGTCCTGTTAATGTCAATACCGAATAAAGCATGGGCGACATGTGTCCCGGATCCAGGAAGAACCTGTCACGGTTAATCCATTTTGGATTGGCAGGATCAAAGTTCAGGAACTCGGAAAAGAGGATATGTATAAAGTCAGCACCACCCATTGCACCACCGGGATGACCTGATTTAGCTCTTTCTACCATCGACATCGCCAGAATACGTATATTATCAGCAGCCAATTTATTTACATCATTATTCATAATATTAATATTATTCACTTCTAAAAATAATGACAGTAAAAATACAAATAAAATATCGTAGGGACGTTACATGCAACGTCCCTACCACAAAAATATGACTAACATTCAAAAAATGTCACAGGTATTTCCTGTCCTCCTCAGGAACTTCAAAGTATTTGTCATAGATTTTAACATCAGGTCCGGTCTTTTCTTCCACCATACTGCCCCTTATTTTATAAGTACATTTTTCACCTGCGATTCCGGAGAAGTAGATATTGAATTCCTTACCCTCTTCATCTTTCATGAGTATCCTTACAAGGTGAAGATACTTCATACTGTTGAGCTGAGCGCCACAGATAGGACAATTATAAATATATTCTTCCCCTTCCTTGATCTCAAATGACGGATGCGTGGTAGAAGTATAGTTACCTAACTCGGGATTCAGGTAAACCAGTCCTCTCTGCATACGGTCATGGATATTCGTGGCTGAAAGGATAATGGAAGTCTTTACGTTAAGATGCCCCTTGCATACTTTACAAAGATATTCTACAGCCATAATACGCCTCCTATAAATTTATTTGATTAATAATTTTATCAGCAATATTTCTTACAAGATATGAAATATTTTCCCCGAAATCAACTTTTTCAGGTTGAATCCCGAGGATATACACGGGCATGGTGAAGAAATCTGACAGCCTGTTTAAAGAAATGTTGTGAGTATTAAATGTTATATCCTGTATCTGATTTAATTCCAGTAATTTAAATGTACCCGGATCAGATTGCAGTTCCATACAATCCAGAAGCACCAGTAAATCGGGATTTAGACTGTTGATTTTTCCGATATAATTTTCAATGCTCGTTTCAACCGTCAGTGATGTTATATTATCCCTGTTCTTAATACGGTTGCTTATATAAACACCAACACCATCATCTCGTTTTAGAAGATTACCAATACCGACAAAAAGAATTTTCTTATCTTTTTGGGAAAGAAGATGATCCAGGTATTTAAGCACCTTTATACAAATATTTTACAAGGATTTGTCTCAGACAGTTGGGACAAATAATGTTGAACATGTCTTTTCTCTTGAGGTCATCCAGTATTTCAACATCGACATCCTGTTCCTCCGCCAGTTTTAATTTTTCATTAAGGAGGTTCAGGTTAATAATAGATGAGAATGCTTTGGGCCCGAGTTTCCTGTGTAAAAAATGCAGATGTTCTTTTGTTGTTATAACCGCGCCGCAATTCTTACAGATTAGAAGTTCCTTCTCCTGGTACTCGACATTATTCTGCCTGTCAAATGTCGCAATATCGTAAATTTTATCTGATAATATAACCCCCTTTCCGGTAATGCAATGTTCCTGACACATACCGCAAAAAATACATTTGCCGTAGTCTCTTTTAATTATCCTTATACCTTTTTCCTTATTATCAGTGACTGTAATAGCATAAGGAGGACAAACATTTGCACATGTTTCACAACCAACGCAGTTATCATTATCCACAACAGGTTTACCCCTGTAATTCTCAAAAGGCACATGCGGCTTCGTGGGGAATTTTGAGGTATATGCCGGAGTAACAAGTGATACGACTGCTTCTTTAATCTCTCTTATCTTAGGGTATTTCATTTTACTACCTCCTTATAATCATCTTTAACGCTTTTATCGTAAAGCTTTGTGCCAAAATGATAAGCACCCCGTATTAGAGCATGTGCTGCCACAGTTGAGCTGAAGAACAGTATAGGGATCGCGATCAGGGCTTTAAATCCGGCGTCGTTGAATCCATAGTGAAAAATGACTGCGAGAAGAATACTGCAACAACCTAGTGTAACACATTTTGTGGCCGACTGAAGCCTGTTATAAACATCCGGAAGACGTATTAATCCAATACATCCGAAGATATTGAACAATACACCTATACATATTAATATAATTGTAATCATATTACTCATTTAGTTTTTTCCCGCTAAGATATTTTGCCAGTGTCAGGGTTCCTATAAAACTCAGAATAATCCATGCTATACCGATGTCGAGGATAAATGATTTTTCAGTTTGTATTGATATTATAGCACATATACCTACTACCAGTATCCCGAAAATGTCAATTCCCACCATCCTGTCAGGAATTGTCGGTCCGCGAATTATCCTGAAAAGGCAGACAGCACTCAGCCCTATCTGGATATAAAGCAGTATTGTAAGAAAATCAGTCATTCCGCAAATCTTTTAATGTATTTCTCAAATTTTCCTGTAATCCTTTTGGTATAGACATCAGGATCTTCGGAACTTACATAGATCCAGTGAATATAAAAGTCATCATCGATAATGTCAACGGTTATCGTACCAGGTGTCATTGTAATAGAGTTGGCAAGCATTGTTTTTGCAAACCCCGATTTTAATGTTGTTTTTACTTTGACAATCCCGGGTCTAATCGGCATTGCAGGATGCAATACCCTGTATGCAACATCAAAATTAGCTTTTATACATGCCCAGATGAAAATTACCAGATAGACAAGAAACCAGAAATAACGTTGTGGTTGAAGGAATTTATAAACTCTATGAAAATAATATTTTGCAAAGATTACAGAGCATAGAGCAGCTGCAACAGAGCCGACAATAAGATTAGGGACAGTGATTCTGAAGGTTATGAGCAACCAGAAGACCAGGGATAATATGAATACTGCTGCATATCTCATTTTACATGCCTGTTATAATTGAAGAATACTTTGAAGGATCCATTAATATATCTGTTGCCGGGCTCAGGATTATATCTCTTATTCCCGGGAAGGCCAGTATACTTAGAAGAAGACAAACAATGCTCAGGATGATCATGCTGAACAGCATCGGGAAAGGTACTTCCCTGATCTTTATTTTATTTCCTGCGTCAGTTTTGTTAAAGAAGGCATACCGTTGAAATTTCATGAATGAAGCCAGAGTTATTATACTGACAATAACTGCCAGAAGCGCCAAAAGGTAAAATCTGGCCAGAATAGCTGCAACTATGATGATCAGCTTGCTGAAGAATCCATTGAATGGCGGTATGCCGGAAATTGACATAGATGCAACAAATGAAGTTGCAGATGTTACAGGCATTGATTTAGACAGTCCTCCCATTTCCTGCAGATTACGTGTACCAATAGCATATTCTATAGCACCGGCATTCAGGAATAATAATCCCTTAAATGCTGCATGGTTAATCAGATGAAAAATACCACCGGCTATTGCCAGGGCCGCAATTTCAGTCCTGATACCTCTTGAAATAAGTATCATCCCGATGCCGACTGACAGAACAACATATCCCATCTGACTTATGCTGTGATAGGCCAGCAATCTTTTTATATCCCATTGACCGATTGCAAGAAAAACACCGACAACCATGGATAATGTTCCCAGAGTGGTAATAAGAATGGCCATGCCTTCGCTTATTGCAAACATATTGAAGAAGAGCCGTATGATGACATAAATACCGACCGCTTTTATAAGCACCCCCGACAGCATTGCAGATATCGGCGATGGTGCCGATGAATGTGCATCGGGGAGCCAGGCATGAAAAGGCATTATGGCAGCTTTCAAACCGAATCCGCTTAATAGCAGAATCTGAACCAGGAGATAATATTTTCTGTCGTATCCCGAGCTAAAAACATTTCTTATATCGGCAATATTGAGAGTTTTTGCTTTCCAGTAAAGGAATGCTATTCCTGTCAATATCAGGAATGAGGCAAGTCCGCCCAGTACCTGGTACTTGAATGTTGCCTCCAGTTCATTTTTCTCAACTCCGAATGCAACAAGAGCATAAGAAGAAATAGCGGAAATTTCGACAAAGACAAAAATATTGAACATATCCCCGCTCAGAACCACTCCGTTCATGCCTGCAATCATCAGGCAGAAAAGTGAATAGAAATTATTTTCGGCAGTATATCTGCTTATATAAGATATAGAATAGAAGACTGACAGGAAACCAATAAGATTTATAATACAAAGAACTATCACTGTAAACCCGTCAAGGACCATATAAATACCGATAGGGATGTTGTTCACGGCTTCCCATCCTCCGACTTTGTATACTGATACTTTACTGCCTGTTGTAAAAAGGAAATAGAAGCTGACAGTAACCAGGAACAGAAGAACGAGAGAGGCAAGATATTTGTTCAAATGCCTGATAAAACTGCCGAGAATCATTATCAGGAAAGCTCCTGCGAGAGGAATAACAACAAATAAAGGTAACAGCGGATTCATAATTTATCCTCTTAAATTTTTTATCTCTCTTATATCAAAGGTTCCGTACTTCCTGTATATCCTTATTATAACAGACATTATCATTGCTGTAGTGGCAAGTCCGATAACAATTGCCGTCAAAACCATTGCCTGGGGCAAAGGATCAACATATGTTTTGACCGGATCGGCAGGATCAACTATTGGGGCCACACCACCTTCGACAAATCCAATAAGTGCAAAAAACAGGAAGATGCTGAATTCCATTATTGACAGTGAAATAGCAATCTTGACCAGGTTTCTTCTGGTTATCACTCCGTAGAGTCCCACAAGAAATAATATAAAGCACAATAAGTAAGGTATCATTCCGACATTTCTTCTTTAAATATTACCAGCGCTAAAAATATTGAAAGTATCGAAGCGGCTACCTCAATACCTATAAATATATTATAAAGGGGCAGCATTCCGGCACTTACAAGTTCACCAGGGGTTCCTTTCGGGAGCCAGTTTAGGAAAAAGATCTTTGCCCCGAAGAGCATACCGGAAACAGCCAGGAAAATAGCAACAAGAATAGCAAGATTCTCATAGATCGTAGAGCCAGTCTCTTCTTTCGTCAGCTTCATGAAGTCGCTTCCGTTGGCAAGAATCAGTAGTATGAAAGATCCCGCTATAAGAACACCACCGGCAAAGCCGCCACCCGGTGTAAGATGACCATGTATTATAACATATATACCGTAAAGAAATATCAGCCCTGCAATGAGCTGTGTCGTTTTCTTTACTATGAGCGTCATACCTTTCATTTATTCAATTGATTTAAGAACAAGGATTAACGATTTTTGATTTTTGAAGTTTGACTTATATTTTAATAGATAGATTCTTTTGAGCTGTTTCTGCACTTTTTACAAAAATTGAAATAAGTTCATTGTTTTCATTTAACGCTATCTTGATTTTCTCTTCCGATTTATAAAGCCCTGAACGAAAAATAATCTTAAGACAAACATAGCTTTCTCTAAGTTCTTTAAGTACTATTTTAATTTTGTGAATGAAATCTTTTCTGGATTCTCCACTTTGTGCTTCTCCATAATTTAACGCTGGAGATGTTCCAGAACGTATTAATTGTCCGGCAAGATGATTTGAAGCTCTTGTATCAGGCATATTTTCACATATTTCAATAATCATCACCGCAAAATTTATTAATCGTTCCTCAAGATCATGTTTATTCATCTTATTAATAGTCATACAAATATTATTACAAACTCACTTCTTAAATCATAAATCGTTAATCATAAATCATAAATCGTTAATCATCATTCATCATTCAAAAAAGACCATTATTTTTTCCCTTTGATTCTTAATATTGTAAGAACACCCAGTACAGCAGTAATAAGTACTGTTGCTTCGCCCAGTGTATCGTATCCTCTGAAGTCAAAGATAACACCCGTAACAAGGTTGGCACTTCCTGTCTTCGCAGTTGCCCCCTCAATATAATGGGCAGCCATGCGAAGAGTACCATGTCCGAAAGCATCAAGAGTCTCTATTGAAATTTTAAAAAAGTAAAACAATACCACAACCAGCAATATAGCTGTAACTGATGACACATATCCCTGTGCATCAGGCTTTGAAAACAATTCTTCCCTGGAGCTGTCAAGTACAACAGCCACCATTATGATTAGAGAGATTGTTTCAACAACTATCTGGACAATTGCCAGGTCGGGAGCCTTAAGAAGAAGGAAACAAATCACAAGTCCATAGCCTACAATGCCGCATGCAATAACCGCTGAAAGCAGATCTTTTGCATGGATTGCATATAATGCCCCAAGGATCATCAGTCCTGTTATTATGGATATGGTAATTTCCATTTAAGTCAGGTTATTTATATCATAATGAGCAACATAATAATCAATCCGGCACAGACCCAGATAATATAGCCCGGCAATACCCCTGTATGAGCCTCACTGAACAGGTGGCTCACCCAGAGTACAAACTTTTTTGACAGGTCATAAATATCAAACCACTTCTCTTCAGCTTTTTTATATATCCATGAAAAGAACCTGAATTCTCCTATAGTCTTATAAAATTCGGATGTGGTGTAACTTGTCCGTTCCTGGAATTTCTCCCCGCCGATAAAGCTGTCCTCCCTTCTGAATTTCTTAAGATTAAGAGCAAGGTAAAGGATAATTCCGAGGATCAATGATATAATTACAAGGAATGATACAAGTGATGAGTTCCAGAATCCCATAAACTGAAATTCACCTGTCACGGGCATTATTAATTTTGGCACGATGTAATTTGTGGCAAAAATACCGAAGCCGATACATGACAGTGCAAGTACAACCAGGGGTGTCCACATTAAAAAGGGAACTTCGCGTACATTCTCAAGAGAAGCTTTACGGCGGCCCAGAAATATGCCACCGATGAACTTGATAAGGCTTGCCAGGGTCATAGCTGATCCCAGTACAGCCAGGCCAAGCCATATTACCCAGAGTTTATTTGCAATGTCCGGCCCGGAGCCAAAATCAATTATTCCCTGGTAGATCATCCATTTTGAAGCGAATCCGTTAAATGGCGGCACACCGGAGATTGACATAGCAAAAATAATAGCTGCAAAGAATGTTACAGGCATAACTTTCGAAAGGCCGCCGAGCTCATCGAAATTTTCTTCGTTTGTTCTGTGTTCTACACAGCCGGCGGAAAGAAACAGTCCGCTTTTGTAAAGAGCATTGTTGATCATGTGAAAAAGACCGGCAGCAATACCAATAATTGAACCGAGCCCGAATCCAAGTATCATATATCCTACCTGAGATACCGTACTGAATCCCAACAGGCGTTTGTAATTATTCTGGACAAGCGCCATCATACCTGCACCGATAATTGTTATTACTCCTGTTATCAGTAACAGCAATCTCATCCATTCATTAAGGATAAAGATATCCATGGTTATCCTTGCCAGAAAATATATTCCAAGCAATTTATCAAGTGAAGCAGGCAGCAGGGCAGAAGAAGAAGCCGGAGCATCCTTTGTGTAATCCGGAACCCAGGAATGAAAAGGGAAAGCGCCCGCCTTTGTGAAGCTTCCGACAAGAAGCGCAAGGAATGCAGTTACGACAAGGATATTGGTTGTGGGCAAACTGATAGAATCCATGCTGAGAGAACCGGTCAGCCTCCATAACATTGCAATTCCGATTATCATTATTGAGTCTGATGCTCCTATGAGAATAAGAGTTTTTTTTGCTGTGGCCGAGCTCTCTTCATCACGGCCCGGTATCAGTTTGTAAAGGGTAATTCCGAGTATTCCCCAGAAGGTGAGAAATAAAATAAGATTATCAGCCAATACAGCACCATAAGAACAACCAATCGTGATAAGAAACCAGGGGTAGTAATTTTTTGCTCTGCCGCCCTTTATATATACGAGTGAATATAATAATATAAGAACTGCGAAAATGCTGATAGACAATGTTATGAGCTTACTGATATTATCAATTGTGAAGGTAAAGTATTTTTCAGCACCCTGCAGCAGGTTTGAACCAAACAACATTGTACACGATTTTCCGATCATTCCATCAAGTACTACCATCTGGGCCGATGTAGTGAAAAGTGAAAGAGTCATGAATCCGGTCACCAGGCTTATCAGAAGGGCAAATATCCCCTTGGCTGTTATGAACTTATCAGGAATCAGAAACAGGAGAACTCCTGCAGCAAGAGGCACAAGTATCAGAAATTGCAGAAAACCGCAAATAGATGGCTGTGATATTATGGATATAAACTCATTCATTTCTGCCGGATAAGGTTTTTCTTGAGTTCAGATGTTTTATCTGATGATATATTAATGAGGTCATTTGCACTCCAGATCTTCCTGCCCGATTTATGATCATAGGCAACAGCCATACGCTCGGTACAGCAATAGCATGGATCGACAGCTGCAAGTGAAATTGTAGCATCTGAAATTGTTTGTCCGATACATGATTTTTTAAATGTTGCAATATTGACGTAACTGGGAGCCCTTATTTTATGTCTTACCGGTGAGTTTGACCCGTCTGAGACTACAAAGTGAAATACTTCACCCCTGGGAGCCTCAGCACGTCCTGTTCCGGAACCTTCAGGTATCTCTTTTACAACGATGTTTATATCACCCTCCTTTGTTTTTTCTAGTCCATTCAGACACTGGTCAATGATGGATATTGATTCATACATTTCCAGTAATCTGACCTCAGCTTTAGCGAATACATCACCCTCTTCAGCTGTGATCACCTTCCAGTCTACAAGCGGGTAAGCAGCATAGGGGTCATCCTTTCTAATATCAATTGCTACACCTGAAGCCCGTGCTGTGGGACCTACAGCAGCATAATCAATAATGTCCTGTTTCGTAAGAATGCCTACGCCTTTGGTCCTTGCATGTATTACAGGATCATCCATCACAGCTCCTGTGAGGATATCATTTTTCTTTTTGAACTCGTAGATAGTTTTTCTTATGGCAGGTATCTTACTGTTCTCAATATCGCGACGAACTCCTCCGACCCTGAACATGGCATAGCTGTTCCTGTTCCCGGTGATCATTTCAAAAAGATCAAGAATGGGTTCACGGTATTTCCATGCCCACATAAATACCGTGTTGTATCCCAGAAAATGTCCGGCAAGACCAACCCAGAGAAGATGACTGTGAATACGTTCAAGTTCACCGATGATCGACCTGATATATTTTGCCCTGTCAGTGATCTCCTTTCCCACAATCTCCTCAACAGCATTGGCAAAAGCAAAGGGATGTGAGGTTGAACATATGCCGCAAATACGTTCCACAAGAAAGAATACCTGCTCATAGGTCTTCGATTCACTCAACTTTTCAATGCCCCTGTGATTATAGCCTGTTTCCCATTTAATATCCCTTACTATCTCTCCGTCGCAGTAGAGCTTGAATAACTCAGGTTCCTCCTGCAGCGGGTGATAGGGTCCGATTGGTATGAGTGTATGTTTGCTCATCTTCTGCTCAGGTTATTATTTAAATTCTTTCCTGTATGGATAAACACCTTCTGCCCAGTTGCCTTCTGATAGCAGTTTCTCCAGGTTGGGGTGATTGATAAAGTTGATACCAAATAATTCATGCATTTCCCTCTCAATCCAGTTGGAGGCATTGAACATATTTGAAAGTGATTCAATCTGAGGATTCTCCTTGTCGAGTATAACATGAATATTCAGTATCAACTCTGTTTTATCCAGACTGAAATGATAATGTATTTCAAATCCATGTTTTGTATGTAATGCTGAAGCAATTATAAATCTGAATCCGGCTGTTTTGTACATGTACTCTGCAGCCTTCAGGATAATATCCGGTTTTACAGAGATAGTTGCACGTTTCTCACTTTTTTTGATAACCTCAATTATATCGGAATCAAAGTTCTCCTTAAAATTTTTTATGACCAGATCTGTATCCATCTATTATAGTATCATCTCATTACTTTTTTCTTATCTTTTTTCATTTCGCCGTTCGCCGTTTATTTATTCACAAGTTTCACAATTCCCGCAATTATTGCTTCAGGTTTTGGAGGACATCCCGGGATATATGCATCAACCGGTATTATTTTATCTACCGGGCCTGCAAATGGAATACCCTCAGCAAAGATACCTCCTGTACATCCACAAGCCCCTATAGCAACTACGAGCACAGGCTTGGGAGCCTGAGTATAAATCTCCAGAAGTCTCTCTTTATCCCGCTTATTAATTGATCCGTTCACAAGTAATACATCTGCATGGCGTATGCTTCCAACAAGAAGAATCCCGAACCGTTCCAGATCGTGTCTTGGTGTAAGACAGTCAAGTATCTCAATGTCACAGTTATTGCAGGATGCTCCACCGAAGTGGAAGACCCAGAGAGATTTTTTGAAGCAATAATTCTTAAAACCCACAATTAATATATTTAGAGTGTGTAATAGGACTTCCTATATAGCACTCATTCATAATTAAATTATTTTAATCTATATGTTTAATAAAACTCATATCTCGTATTTATTACACACTCTTAATAGCCAAATGCAATCAATATCAAAGCAATAACAGCAAGCAGGTTCATCCAGATCATAAAGAAGCTGATGGCCTGCTTTATCTTAATCCTGGGATTGGTATTTCTTATCAGGGTAAGAATAAGCACGACCAGGAGAACTTTTAGCACCGCCCATAAAATATTTATCCCTTCCAGTCTGAATCCATTCATTAACAGGGCAATCAGAAAAGCAGGAAGAATGAAGAGCATGATATATTTTGCAAGCTTGATCAATGCATAAGCCGACCCGGAATATTCAATAAAGATACCTTCGGTTATTTCAGCTTCAGCTTCCGGTATGTCGAACGGAACGAGCGCCAGTTTTGCCTGGATACAGAATATTCCTACAATAAATAATAATACACCCGAGATACTACCGATAAAGGGTGTGCCAGCTTGCTGGGTCTGTATAATAGTGTAAAGATCAAACTGTTGCCCGCATTTCATAATGATACCGGCTATGACAAGAAGGAACGTGAGCTCGTAGCTGAGAATCAATTTCATTTCTCTTGAGCCTCCAACGGCTGCGAGAGGATTGCCCGAGGCCAGAGAGCCCATGATGTATGAGAATGAAGGTATAGTAAGCAGGTAGAAAATTACAATGAGATCACCTTTGAATCCGGTAGTGATATTAAACAGGGGCAGGAGAATAAAGACTCCGGCCATTACAGCACCGAAAACAGCGAAAACAGGTGCAAGAAGGAACATAAGGGGAGAACCATGCTTTGGAAGGATAGTCTCCTTTACCAGCAGTAATTTGAAGAAATCGTAAAAGGGTTGTAATATAGGTGGTCCTTTGCGGAACTGCACCCTGGCAGTAATTTTCCTGTCGAACCATGATAGAAAAGCACCAGTTACTGCTACAAAAAGCAGCCCGGGAAAGATAAAGAAATAAAACAGGTAATCTGCCATATTACATGTTTTCAGTGATATATAAATATTCTTTTACAAGCACTCTGTCGTTCAGGCTGTAAATATTTTTTTCAGGCGACTCATCCTCATCAGTAAGGGTAACTATTCCCGGAGGACATGCTTCAATGAACTTTCTCAATTCGTTTTCATCCGTAAGATCATAAAACATGTCTTTGTTCCTTTGATGTTTGAAGAAGTCAGTCATCATGGTTCCGAAAGGGCAGATTGCAACACACGATTTACAGGATACGCAAAGGTTGGTATGACGGTTTATCACTCCTTCCTCATCCTTTTCGAGAGCATCTGCCGGGCAAACAGCTATACAGGGCGCATCTTCACATTTCCTGCATGTAAACCTGAATATTGCCAGCTCACGGATACTCTTCAACCCATTCGAATTTACTGATGGATAAAACATTGCCTCCGGTAGAGCAATATTTGAATCTTCAACCATTGCAGCCCTGAGTTTTATCATATCTATCAATATCTTCTGTCCCATGACTCTGTATAAACAAAATATATAGTTGCCCTGTGTGTTTTGCCTTATAACATCAGCTGGTTCATCAGCTGGAATCTTGTGTCGCTAAGTCTTTGAGATATTGTCTGAGCAATTTTTGACATAGTTTTAAAACCAAAATTGCAGTCTTTGATAAATTCTTCGTTAAGCTTAGCTGAATCCATAACCATAACCTTTGCTGGTGTAACTGCCATTACCCATGCTGTTGAAATGTGCGGTTTGAAGATAGCTGACCATGAAAAGAGTTGTCCCTCCTCAACGGTTCCGAGATGTATTCTTTTTTCTGATGGCAGACTTATGCCAAGTGAAAGAGTTCCTTTAAGAAGAACTGAAATATAGTTAAGTTCATCATATTGTTCAAAAAGCATCTCTTTTACTTTATACTCTCTCACCGAACTGGTCGATATGATTGTTTGCAGCTGCTTATCAGTATAGCTGTCAAAAAACCTTATATTCTTAAGATCATTAATAGTTATTTTCATCGTTTATTTCATGGTTGATTAAATAAATCAAATTACCAAGATATCCCTTTTATTTCCAGATATCCGGTGTATTCTTCAATTCGCTGTAAGTAAATACCGGTCCATCCTTACATACAAAATATTCACCCAACATGCAATGTCCGCATTTTCCAAGGCCGCATGACATATTCCTTTCCATTGAAAGATAAATCTGGTGGTCATCGTATCCCATTTCAAGTAGTCTTAAAGTACCAAATTTCATCATAATGGGCGGACCGCAAACAACAGTCACTGATTCTTTTATATTGATATCTATCTTATTCAGCAGGCTTGTTACTACACCCACTGATTCATTCCATTCTTCGTCAGGCTTATCTACTGTTCTGTGTGTTTCAAATTTCTCAATCTTATTAAGTCTTGAGAAGAGAGGTTTGTAAACACAGTCCGAGGGTGTTTTTGCCCCGTAGCATAATATGACTCTTTTAAGTTTGTCGGTGATACTTTCCAGTGTATAAAGAAGTGACCTTATCGGGGCCAGGCCACAACCGCCGCCAAGGATGAGAACCTCTTTCCCGTGGAATTTCTCTACAGGATATCCCCTGCCATAAGGTCCCCTTATACCCATGAATAAACCCGGTTC